>Ga0182018_10000162_pt1 | contig 86008 bp, 73 predicted proteins | sample 812P2MmetaG_FD_120490 | JGI IMG/M metagenome (GOLD analysis project Ga0182018, IMG submission 120490) | Permafrost microbial communities from Stordalen Mire, Sweden - 812P2M metaG | ecosystem: Environmental > Terrestrial > Soil > Wetlands > Permafrost | place: Sweden: Stordalen | collected... | reverse complement strand
GGGGGGGATGGCAACGCCCAGGGACGGACGCTCTCCAAGGTGGCCACCTCGCACGCCGAGGCGGCGGGAGCGCCTGTGCTCGGCGGAACGCTGCCCGCGCGGCGCGGGCGGTGGACGTGGATCAACTTCTGGGCGGCGTGGTGCAAGCCGTGCAAAGAGGAAATCCCGCGGCTGCTCGGCTGGCGCGATCGGCTGGCGAGCGCGCAGTCGCCCATCTCGCTCGTCTTCGTGTCCCTGGACGATGATGCGCGGCAGCTCGACGCATTTCTCGAGCAGCAGCCGGCCGATGGGTTGCGGAGCACGCTGTGGTTGCCCGATGGGCGGGCGCGCAGCGCGTGGATGACGAGTCTACGCATGAAGAGCGCGCCGGAGTTGCCCGAGCATGCGCTCGTCGATCCGGAAGGACACGTGCGGTGCTTCATCGAGGGCGCGGTTGAGGATGGGGACTACGCTGAGATTGCGGCGCTGGTTCGATAAGCCCTTGCGCCCGAGGTCGCGCAACAAGTCCTCGAACGGCGCGAGGCCTCGCCGAGGAGCGAAGGGCGTTCGTTTATGATGGGGCACATGGCTACGTACGATTTTCGAGAGGCGGCCGAGCTAACCGGCGCTCAAGTTGCTGAGACCGCCGTCATGGGGACCACGGACCCCCAGGAGCCGTTCTTCCCGGCAGGCATCGAGACTCTCTCCCTCTTCGGCTATGTCGATGCCGCCACGGAGGAGGTTGTGGCGTGGGCATGGGGCAGCATGAACACCACAATGGGGGAGCTTCATGTGTACGTCCTGCCGGCGCACAGGAGAGCCGACCTCGCCTCGCGGCTCGCGATCCGCTACCTCCTTCTCCGCAACGAGACCTTAGCCGAGTTCTCGTTCGTGGTGACGAACCCGGGGCTTGTCGGCGCCCTGCGCGGCCCTCGGGTTCGCCGGGCATCCGACGGAGAAGGATGACCTCGTACGCGTGCCATTCGCAGGCCAGGACCTCACGAGCCTTCAGCAGCGGGCAAGAACGATCAACGCCCTCGCGCCCTCAATCGTGATGTAGTGCAACGGATGCGGGCACGGGCACGGTTCACCCGTCCCGAACGGGCTCCAACGAGCTTTTCGGGCCTCTCAGGGCCGCTTTTCCCCCGAAGATCGGCGGTCCCGCGAAATTGACACGGTAGGGGCACGCTTGCCTCGTCCTGGCCAGCCGCGACGACCATGATTCCGAAGACGGCGAGGAAGCCCGCGAGTGCGAGGTAAGGCGCCCTGCATCGTCAGCGCCGGATTCTCTCCGATTGCGGGAACGCCTTGGTCCTTCGCACTCGCTGACCTCCGGCATTCGTTGCTAGAGGTGGGCGATGCTGACCCACTGGGAGATGATCCTGCGCATCACACTCGCAGCCGTCCTGGGTGGGGTCATCGGCTTCGAGCGCGACATCCACCGGAGGCAGGCCGGGCTGCGAACGCACCTCATCGTTGCGATGGCGTCGGGCACCTTCATGGTCGTGTCCGCGCACTTCATGTACTTCCAGCGCTACGTCGCCGGGAACCTGGTCACGGTGGACAGCTCGCGCATCGCCGCCTCGGTCGTCGCTGGCGTTGGTTTCCTCGGCGGTGGGTCCATTCTACGCACGGGCGCAACCGTTCAAGGATTGACGACCGCGGCAGGGCTGTGGCTCGTCGCCGCCATTGGCCTTTGCGCGGGCTCCGGAATGTATCCCGAGAGCGTCGCCGTCACGATGCTCGGGCTGATCGCCCTCACGGTGCTGAGAGTCTTCGAGGACAAGAAGGTCGCTCGCCGCAGGATCGTGCTCCTCCTCGACAGTCCGTCCGGCACGTCTTCGACCCTTCTTGCCGCTATTGCGTCCAAGGTCGAGCGCTTGCACGCAAAGGCCCTCGAGCTCGACTACCACCTGGATGTCGCTCACAAGCAGACCACGGTCTCCTTCGATCTCCTCTTTCCGGATTCCCTCGGCCTCGGCAACCTGGTCGCCGTCTTCGAGGGCATCGAGGGTGTGAGGGACGTTCACGTTCGCATCCCGTAGGTGATCGCGCCGGCGTCCACGGGCGCGTAGGACGCACACGATGAAGCGCGGCCCTCCGGGAGGCGTCCGTTTCCACGACGTTTCGGTCTTAGCTGCCCGCGGTCCCTGGCGAGAATACTTTGGGCATCCACGTGGCTGCGCGATGCACATCGTGTCAGCCTGCAGGGGTGCCGAGGACGAACGCAACGCACAGCAGCCGGGACTTCGAGACTGAGCTCCGCGATCTTGAGGCCCACTTGCTTGCGATGGGCGCTCGGTGCGAACGAGTCGTCGGGCTCGCGTTCGAGGCATTCTGCCGAGGCACTCCCGAGGTCATGGGAGACGTCGAGGCGCTCGACGCGGAGATCGACCGTGACGAGCTCGAAACTCATGCACTGATCCTCCGCATTCTGGCGCTGCGGCAGCCCGTCGCCGACGACCTGCGCCTCCTGACAACGGCTCTTCGGCTCGTCACGGACCTCGAACGCATCGGCGATGAGGCGGTCAACATCGGCGAGCGCACGGTCCAGGATGACGGCGGTGCCCGGCAGCTTGTGAGCGAGGAACTCTCATCCATGGCGGTTGCCGCACTCGCGATGCTTCATGGCGCGCTCGACGCCTTCGTGCGCTGGGACGACGGTCGCGCCAACGGTATCCTCGGCTGCGACGATGCGGTCGATGCGCTTTGCGCGGCCACCATTGCGACAATGACGAAGCACATATCGGGGCATCCGGAAGAGGCGCAGGCGGGCCTGCGGGTGATTCGGGTCGCCAAGTATCTGGAGCGCATAGCCGATCACGCGACCAACGTGGCCGAGGAGGTCATTTTCATGGTTCGTGCGGACGACGTTCGCCACGGGCGGTGGCAACTGGCCGGAGCCACGCCGGCGACAGGACCCAACTAGAGCCGCCTTCGTACGCATTCTGGGGTGTCCCCGAGGGGCGCTGGCGACAAACGCGAAGCCCTCACCTCAGGCGCCGACCAGGGTGTGGATGCTGTCGATCGTGAACGAGAACACTCTGGTTCTCCTTCTCGGCGCGGATCGCCTCGCGCGCTCTGCGCTCGTCAAGGAAGATGTTCGCCGGGGCGCCCAGTTGCATGTTGCCGAGTGCCACCGCGACTCCCGTAAAGGTCGGGGGCACCCCGTACCGATAGGTCCCTACCACAAAAGACAAGAGCCGCCCGAAGGCGGCTCTGACCTCGTCGCCGAAGCTCCGAGGGGGATGCCCTCAATATCGTCAACCCGAAGGCCTCGGTCAACCCCCCGGAGCTCATCAGGTGCGCACGTTCGTCTACGTCGACGGGTTCAACCTCTACTACGGCTCGCTGAAGGGTACGCCCTATCGCTGGCTCGACCTCTTCGCGCTCGCCAGCGCCCTCTTGCCACGCGCGACCGTCGCGTCCGTCAGGTTCTTCACGGCCAAGGTCCATGGCCGCGACGATCCGAGTCGCCCGACGCGCCAGGACACTTACTGGAACGCGCTCAAGGCGACCGGTGTGGAGGTCGTCGAGGGACACTTCCTCGAGCACGCCGTGACGATGCGGACCGTGACTCCGCCGCCGCCGGCGGTCCCGTCTGGAAGTCCGAGGAAAAGGGCTCCGACGTGAACCTGGCGAGCTATCTCGTGCGCGACGCGTTCACGCGGGCATTCGAGCAGGCCCTCGTCCTCTCGAACGACTCCGACCTCACACTGCCCGTCCGGCTGGTGCGCGACGAGGCGAAGCTTCCCATCCGGGTGGGCTTCCCGATCTCGAATCCCGGCCGGAGGCGGAGCGTCCAGCTCCAGGGAGCAGCCACCGACTTCCGCGACATCCGCCCGGCGGCACTGGCGGCGTGCCAGCTCCCCAACCCGGTCGTCCGCGGAACCTCCAGTTACCGCAAGCCCGCTACGTGGTGAGCAGGCCGACGTTGCTGCGCCTGCCAACCGCTGTCGAACACGGCCGACAGCGCGAAGCCACGAGCGTGGATCGGCACTCGCCCGTCGCGAACGGGACCACAACGATGACGCAAGCCGACCTCGATGCCAGGCTCTATCTCCTCCGAATGAACCGCAGCGCGGTCATGGTGATGCTGGCGACGGCTCTTCGGACGGGGCTCGACGTCGAGAGCGTCGCCGCCATCGTGGCGGACACCCGCGATACGGTCGGAGGTCCGATGGCTCGGGCGATGGCTGAGCGGAGTACAGGGGTCGACGCAGATGCCGAAGCGGCGCGGGCGGAAGCGAAGGACGAGATCCCCACCCTCGTCGCCGTCGTCCTGTTGAAGCTCGCGGTCGCGCTATTCGCTGACTCCCATCCAGCCGTGAGCAACGGGCTCCGCCAGCCGCTCAAGCCGGGTGGAGTCCATGTAGTGGTTGTCGCGTGCGGTGGGGCGACGCTCATTCAGGTGAGGGCCGAGCCCGGCCCGGTCCCGGCGAGCGCGTAGAGAGTCACGCTCTGCCGGCCCGCTCTCGCGCGACCAGGTATCGTCACGCGGTGCCCGAGACCCTCCCCAAAATCGCGACGATGTTCGCCCTTCTTCTTGGGGCCTGCACCGCAGCAAATACTCCGGCTCATCCCGAGAGCCCCCAAGCCGCGCCCCCCGTTGCGACGTCGAGCCCGGCAGCCAGCTCACCCCCGGCGGCACTCCTTGCCGAGCCGACCGCCACGCCCGGGACCTACTCCTCACCACCGCGCACGAAGGAGAGTGCCTGCGCCGTTCGTGGACCGCTCCCCGACCCGACGTGTACGCCGGGAGCTGTAATGACCACGGACATGACGGTGGTGTGCAAGCACTCGACGAAGGAGCGTCGGAGTGTCTCGTCCGAGGTCCATCTGCAGGCGTTCACGGAGTACGGCTTCACGTATCCGCAGGCGCGTGGGGCTTTCGAGGTCGATCACCTGATCCCGCTCGAACTCGGGGGCGACAACACCATCGCCAACCTTTGGCCCGAGGCGGCCGAACCGACGCCCGGATTCCATCAGAAGGACAAAGTGGAGAACTACCTCCACCGCCAGGTCTGTGCGGGAGCCATGAGCTTGGCCAACGCGCAGCGGAGGATCGCGACGGACTGGATTGCGGTTTGGAAACAGATCGAGGGGCAAGCCTCCACGATGGATGTCGGACCCGACGAAGGCGAGTAGCCTAGTCGACATGTCTGCCGCTGCCGACGAACGCTACGTGAAGGGCTCCCTCTGCTCCCCGTACGCTGGCGGAGCCTACGTCTACCTAGACCCGAACCGCGCGGGGCCACTGCACGCCTACGCGCTCGGCTACCTGGAGGCGGCGATCACATTCGGCGAGGCCGCGATCCGACGACCCTCGGACCTCGCGTTCTACCCGCTCCTGCACCTCTTTCGGCACGGCGTGGAACTCGCGCTGAAGCAACTCGCCTACGACATTACGAAGTACAAAGGTGCTGGCGACGGACCCACGCTCGATCACCTGATCGCAGGCCTGTGGCGCCAGCTGAAGCCCGACCTCGATCAGTGGATCGAATCGCGACGCTACGGCGGTGAAGCTCCACCCGAGTCGACCGAGTTCGATGACATCATGGTCGACCTTGTCCGCGTGGAGCCGACCGGCTTCCCGAGCCGCTACCCGACCACGAAGGCGGGGGCGGACATCCACCCGCAGCTCTCCACCATCGACTTCGCCAAGTTCGTTCATGCCGTGCGACGCTCCGAGAGCACCCTGCGAACATGGATGTACCAGCTGAGCGCGGACGCATCGGTTCAGGCGGACTATTTCGCGGAGCGGCGGCGAACGCGTGCTGACAGGGCCGGCGACTAGCGCTTCCAATGCGCCATCATGTAAGTGATCGCCCCGATGATCGAAGCCACGGCCCCGAGCACTCCGAGGACGGTCAATCGGCACCGGAGGCAGAGGACTTCGTCCCCGTTCGCGTCATACCAAGCGACATCGATTCGTGCGGCTTTCTGCACCTGCACCTCGAATAGGTACCGTAAGCCGCGCCCTCGTCCGCGCCAGACTCTATTGCTCCAGTCGCGGTCTTTTGTGGTCGTCAGCTGACGATAATGGCGGCAGTTATTGGTCAGCTGACACCCACTTGCGCCTCCGAATTGCGACACCGGCCCGCCCGGAGGCGCGGGCCACGCTCTCGCCGGTCCGGAGCGCCGTCCCAGACGCGGGCCGTTCGCCACTCGCGGTGGGGGGGGCCGCGGCTGCAGCGAGCGCGAGCTTTTCTCCGGTTTCTCCGGTTGTCCTTACGCCGTCGTGTACGTCGTCGCGCGCTTCTGTGACCAACGACTGCTCGCCTGTCCGGAAATCGCCTTTGATGCTGCGCGGGGGCCTCCGATAGCCTGCCCCACACTAGGGGGCCCATATGGCGCGCGCACGAGCAGTATCCGTTGTCGTCTTTGACGTTGCGTTCAAGTCCACCGATGGCCGTCTCACGGTACGCAGCGTGATGCGCCAGCTCTTTGGCAAGACGCCGGCTGTTCAGTTTCATCGAACCGCGAAGACTCAGTACCAGGCCGGCGACTTCGACGACGTCGGGCACGGAAGGTGGATCGGACAGCTAGAGAAGCAGGCGCGCTCGGCGTCAACATCCGTGACGCTGGAAGGGGAGAGCGGCTTCCGGTTTCATCGCTCCGACGAGCTGGACGCCACCACCTCGGAATCTGTCTCGACGTTCTTGTTCGACGAGCGGAAGGAAATCCTGGTCGTGCACGAGCGCGGCGCGGTGCCCTACACCAGGTTTGAGACCTACGTCCGGTATGCGCTACGAAAGGCGCCCCCTTCCTACCTGGAAGCAGTCACGCTACGGCTGACCCCTCGCACGACGAAGCGCTCCGTTCGGTCGTGGCTCGGCCACTTCGGCACGATCGAGTCGCTCTCCGTCCGCTTCCGTCACTCGCAGAGCCCCGGCAACAAGGCTGCTGACATCATGCTGGAGGAGCTCAACGCGTTCATCATGACGGAGACGGTGAAAGCGGACCGCGGGAAGGAGCTCAATAAGCAGGCCCTTCTCGAAGGCGACACCGCGCCGGCTATCGCGATCGACCACATCGACAAGAACGACGCCAACGGCAGCGTCTTCATCCGCGGCACCGTGGACGACGAGGTCTTCGTCGTCGACACCAGCGTTCCCGTTGACCGGCAGATCATCACAGTCCCGGCGGGGGAAGACATCTCCGACGCCTTGCTAAAGTACTGCAACGAAGTGCCCGTGCGGCCGCGAGGTAAGAACCCCAAATGATTCCGGGCCCGATGTCGAACCCGCCCACACCGCCCCAGCGCCCGACCGAAGACCCGAGCCTTGCGCGCGATGACCGCGCTCGCGCGCTGGAGGAACTGAAGGTCATCAGGCGATATCCTTGGCCGACCTGGTTCTTGGCCGCTCTTCCTACTCAAGTACGCGGGGGTGTCGACCTTCCTCGTGCCGTGGCCGCTCCATCATCTGCAGCTCGTCTGGAATCGTCGGCCGCGCGCGACGGAGAAGCACCGGGCCTACACCTTCGTCTCCAGTGGATGGCTCACTGTGAGTATCGCGCTCTGGCTCTACATGGCGCTCGTGGTCCGCGTCACGCTGCAGGGCTTTGCGCAGAACTACGCGGCGGACGCAAGCAAGGCCCTGCTGTCGGGGGCCTTCCTGTTGGGTACGATCCTCAGCGTGAGTGTCGCCATGCCTGGGCAGGCCGTGATGAAGGTCGTGATCGGGAAGCGGCCGTCCTTCGCCATTCAGTTTGTTGTGCCTTTTTCTCTGGGCGTTCGTGTGGGGCATCGCGGGCGCGATCCTTGATGTTCGCATTCAAGGGTCTCTCGGTGTTTGTTCCAGGCTGCCTAGGGGCTGGCCGGTGGGCCCAGAGGGTCGCGACCATGGTCGCCATCTACGGTGGGTGCATGGAGCTGAACGCGCTGCTGCACACCGTCCGTACGTTCACGATTGGTCTGGCGTACATCGCAAGGGACAACCTTCCGCCCCCCAATGGCGGTGCGGGCAAGGTGGACCGCGCCAACTGACGCCGCCACAACTTCCACAACGGCCTCCTTACGAGACGTCCCGGAAACTTAGCCGCATGGCGGGCGCACACGGCGTTGCGTTACTCCTGGCCCGGGCGGCGTCGCCGCTCGTCTACGAGCGAACGCACGCCCACCGCCGCCAGCCTCCGCGCCTCGAGCTCGCGCGCGAGCTGCGTGACGATGTCCCAGCGGCCGACCACGGAAGCCTGCGCGATCGCTCTCGCGAGGGCGTCCTCGATGATCGTCGACGACGGTGCTGATAGGTTTGTAGAGTGCAAATCGGTTGGCCCAAACGCGACCACTTCACGCGCACTTACGTCGGTTCGCGTAAGGTCATTCGTACGCGAACCGACGTGAATCGTCGTGAATTCCACACTTTCCGAGGGTTCGAATCCCGCCCTCTCCGCTAGCCCTCGCGCAGCGAGGGCTGCGCGAAGAGGGCGGGCGTTCGAGCGGCTCGGACTTGCCCTTGGGCAAGTCCTCGGCGACGAATCCCGCGTTCGGGCAGCGTCGAATCCCCAACCCAGCTCGATAGTTTCGCGCGCGCCTTGATCAAGGACGCCTTCTGGAACCACGATAGGAGGATGGGGCCGAGGGTGGCAGTCGTCGGGGCCGCGACTCTTGCCACGGCGCTCTGGGCCTGCGCGTCGATCTCCGGCCTGAGCTCCTTCTCGGCGAGCGACTGCGCGACCGATGGCTGCGACGCGAGCGCCCCCCCCGCGCCCGGAGATGGAACCGCGGAGGCCACCGTCATGTCCGGGCCGGAGGCGGGCGGCGAGGAGCCGGAGGCGGGCCCGGGGGAAGACGGCGAGCCCGACGGCATGCCGCCCGACACCGGCGCCAGCACTGGTATCGATGCGGGAGTCGCCTGTCCCGACGGCGGGTGCCCGATCTCCACCGCGACCGGGTTCTCGTGCCCATTCGGCCACTGCAACGGCACCTCCAGCGAGTGCACGACGGGGGGGGGATGCTTCTGCTCCAACGACACCCAGTGCCTCAGCAAGAAGTGCGTCAAGGCCACCGGCGAGAACGACGTCTCCTGCGGGGGCAACTGCTCCGGCTCCGGCGGGCGCGACGGCTTCAACTGCGAGCTGGCGAGCCCCGGCATCCCGGAGCTCGTCGGCGCCACCTACACGTGTCCGTCCGGGAGCGGCTACGGCGACACGACGCTCGCGTGCGATCCGACGCACACGAACTGCTACTGCAGCGCGAACGCGCAGTGCCCCAGCGGCCAGTGCATCCCGAGCGCGAACAACGGAAACTGCAGCGGCTGCACCGGGAGCGGCACGCCGGACTACCGCGGCTGCGCCCCGCCGGCGGCGCTGGCGACGCAATGCAACGGGATCGGATACTCGATGTCGTGCACGGTGGGCACGTGCACCGTGGACAACGTCGATCCCATCGTGCTGGGCGTGTGCCTCTGCAACGACGACAATCAATGCGCGAGCGGCAAGTGCGTTCCCAACGGGACCGGCATCGGCGAGAACGGCACCGCGTGCGGGTCGAGCTGCACCGGATCGGGCGCGGCGGACGAGCACCAGTGCGAGGCGCCACCGAGCTCCATCCCTTGCATGGGGACGGGCGGCACCTCGTGCTCCACGACCCTTACGCCGCCACCGGTCCTCCTGTCGGGAGGCTCCGCGTGCGTCTGCGTCAGCGACTCGGACTGCTCGAGCGGCAAGTGCATCAACGCCAGCAGCCAATGCACGGGCACCTGCACGGGGACGGGACCGCACGACAGCCAGGACTGCGAGACCGCGACCTCCGTCGCCAACACCTGGTCCTGCTCGATCGGCAACTGCGACAACGTGACGTCGCCGGGGGGCCAGTGCACGGCGGCGGGCGTCCCGTGCTGGTGCACGAGCGACGCGCAGTGCCCCGGCGACGCCCAGTGCGTCAGCTGGGCCGGATGCGCGGAAGGGGCCTGCAGGGGCACGGGCAGCGGCAACGCGTTCCATTGCGTCCCCTGATGGGCGGACGCGGACGCAGTTCCCCTTCACGTACGAGCGCTACTCCCTGTCTGCCAAGCGCTTGCGGTCGGCTTCGGGAAGCGACTGACCATCAGAGTCGAGGAAGGGCAACTCGTCGTCGATCCGGTACCAGACCGCCTTGTGTTCCACCATGACGTGACCCGCTGGCCGCCTGCCGGGATCTCCATCGAGCAGCCCGAGGCGGATCCGCACGACGTCCGGGACGCTCGCGCGATGGCTGTAGATCGGCGACCCGCAGACACGGCAGAAGCAGCGCCACTTCTGCGGCGAGGACTCGTAGCTGGTGACAAGTTCCGCTCCTGCTAAGAGCCGGAAGTAGCTGCGTCGCACAGCAGAGTTCGCCGCGAACGCCGCGCCCTGCGCCTTGCGGCACATGCCGCAATGGCACAAAATGATGGGTCCGATGCGGCCCGAGATCGCATATCGGATCCCGCCGCAGAGGCAGCGCCCTGTCACGAGGTCGGCGCAAGGAGTGGAGGCAACGTCGGGCATCGGCTTTCGACGGCGGAAGATGTCGACTACGGCGTTCGCGAGTATCGGCCGAGAATCTTACCTCTTTGCCAAGAGCCGGGGCTCTTCGATCCCGCGACCATTGCAGCGGGGAGTTAACGCTGGGCGTCAGACCCGCGTTTCACGCGCTCGACTGACATCACTGGCAGCAGATGCCGCTCCCGTAATTCACGCAGCCCGTTGGCGGGCCCGCCAACGTAGGGCACACGTATGCGTGCGGGTACTCGGGAGTGAACTCCGCGCTCGGCACCCCGCACGCTTCGTCTTCGGACGGCTCGGCTACGCAATCGCAAGTTCCACCCTCGCCGCAGCCTCCGTAAGCGCACTCGCGGCAAGGTACCGTCCCGCTGCCTCTTTCTGTCGAGCCATCCGCTCCCGTGTCCGACCCAGCACCTCCGTCCTGTGCGGCCCGTGATGATCCATCCGCTGCGGTGTCCGCCCCGGAGCCTCCGTCTTGTGTAACGCCGGGCGAGCCGCTGTCGGTCCCCCCGGTCGAGGCACTACCTCCGCACGACGCGCCCGCCAGGGACAGCATCGCGATGGCGATCCTCAAGCGCGAAATAGCGGGCATGCAACTTCCCAAGAGCACCATGCGTGCCGCCCTCCCTTGAATCGAGCGAACGCCACGCCCCTTCCGACCTTGCCACGAGCGACGGCCTACCACTGCCCGACCTCCCCCCCGATCCTCAGCCCGGCGCTCCACGTCCCTCCCCCGACCGTGTCCGTCTGCGGCGCCGTATTGCACACCATGGTGCTGCTGCAGTTGGTCACGACCGAGTGGACGACCACTGGCCCCATCGCAGCACCGCCGCTCATCCACCATCCGATGACGATTCGTCGCGTGTGCCCAAGAGGGAACGAGACGCCGACCCGTCCCCCGACATAGGGCATTATCGCGCTGCCGCCAGAGTCGACTGTCTGGGAGAGACCGCCACCAAGGCTGACGTGGTCGATGCCGCCTTCGGCGAGCAACTCGAGCCGCAGCCTGGGAGCCGGGTCGACCTTGACCCCCGCGAGCAGTGTGGCGGCGACGCTCGAGGTGCCGAAGCCGGCGAGGCTTGGTTGCCAGGTGAGACCCGCGCCGAGTTCAAGCCAGTTGCCGTGGTAAAGCCCGGTGACCCCGAGCGCCGCCATGGCCGCGGAGTGTCCGTCCACCACCGAGGTTGCCCCGGCGCCGAGCCATCCTTCGAGCATGACCCACTGATTGGAGGCCGCCGGTGCTGGAGGCGGCCAGTGCGAGTGCGGCGGAAATGGCGGAGGGGGAAGCGGCGGCGGCGCGGCCGACGGCGCAGTCGATGGCGGCGGTGGGGACGGCTGCTCGACACCCTGCGCACGGACGGCCGACGGCGTCCCGATCGCGCCGGAACCCAAGGCGAGTACAACCACGATGCGGCCGCGCATCCTTTCATCTTACGTTCCGGTCAGGCGGGGTGACCACTCATGAAACGGCACGGAGCCAACCCTCCGCACCTGCGGCGAGCCGGTCTACTATCGAGGCGTGAAGACCCTCAGTCCCTTCGTCAGGCTCGGGTGCGGCGTCCCCGTCGCGCTCGTCGGTTTCGCGACCTGGGGATGCGGCAGCAGCCACGGGTCGAGCGCCGGTCCTTCCAAGGGCGGATCCGCCGAGGGCGGCGCGGATGCCCCCGGAGGCGAGGAGGTGGGCACCGACGGCGGCCCTCGGGGCGATGCCGCCGGCGGCCCTGAGGGCGACGCGGCCGGCGACGATGGGGGCGACGGCAGCGCGCCGACGACGGGATGGGACTACGCGAAGATCGGCGGCGGAGGCTTCATCACGGGCGGGCAGGTGGCCGCCGACGGCACCAAGTTCTTCCGCACCGACACGAGCGGCGGCTACCTGTACGACGACGCGACGGGGCGGCTAAGCCAGATCGTCCCGCGCAACCTGCCAGCGGGGGTCAACGTCTTCCTCAACGGCACGGGCGTGTACGAGGCGATGATCGCGCCGTCGAACTCGCAGCGTCTGATGGCGGCGTACAACGACGCGCTCTACGGATCGACCGACGGAGGCGACACCTTCACGCTGCTCAAGTCGGGCTTCACGTTCGACTCCAATAGCAACGCGATGCGCACGTACGAGCGGCACGGGCAGATCGATCCGCAGAACCCGAGCCACATCCTGTTCGGCGACCAGGTGGGCCTGTACCGCTCGACCGACGCAGGCATGACCTGGAACCTGGCGAGCGGCGTGCCGGCATCGTCGGCCCTCCACGGGGACACGGCGGGCTTCAGCGGCGTCGCGTTCAACCCCAAGTCGGCGTTGACGAACGGCAACTCGTCGGAGGCGATCGTGTCGACCGGCGGGACGTTCTTCCGCACGACCGACGGCGGCAGCACGTGGAACAGCATCTCGGCCGGAGGCCCCGCAGACGAGCCCACGATGGCCGAGTACGACGCGCACGGCGACTACTACGTGGGCGTCTCGCAGGGCGGCATCTGGCGGTACGCCGCGGGCGCCTGGCGGAACCTGCAACCACCCAGCAACAACTTCTTCCTCTTCTTCATCGACCCGACGAACGACCAGCACATCGTGCTCGTCGGCGAGAGCAACTTCGCCTTCACCCAGTCGACGGACGGCGGCACGACGTGGAGCCCGACCCTGAACTATGCCACCGACAACCAGATGTCGGTCGACGGCATCCCCTGGCACTCGACCAACCCGCACTACTACCGCGCGAACATCCTGGTCGACGCCGCGCGAAGCGTGGTGTGGACACCCGGGGGCAACCAGGGGCTGGAGTCCATCCCGCTGTCGGCGCTGAGCGGATCGCCCCCATACACGTGCGACATGCACGGCCTTGGCATCGAGAACATGTGCATCAACACGATGGTTGCAGGGGCGGGATCCAAGAAGCTGCACGCGGTGGTGTGGGACGAGTGGTACGCCCAGCTCGATCGCGACAACGCCGTCTATCCGTCGATCGTCAACCCGATGAAGGGGGGCATCTCGCCCTCCTGGGGCCTGGACGACTGCAAAGAGACCCCGACCCTGCTCGCCCGCTGGCTCGACGGCGCGGTGGGCAGCGGCGCCGAGTTCGCCCAGTCGGGCTGGAGCGCGGACGACGGCGCGACGTGGAACGCGTTCGCGACGCTGCCCGCGAGCACCACCGGCGAGACCGACTGGGGCTACGGGGGAGAGTTGGCGTACTCGGGGCAGGACAACATCGTCGTCGTGTCGTCGAACACCAACAGCGTGTCGAGCGTCAACGGACAGCTCAGGATGCCGTATTACACGCTCGACCGCGGCGCCACGTGGAAGCCCGTCACCCTGCCGACGGCCTGGACGCAGACCAACGTGTCGGAGGTCCACTCCGCGTACTACCTGAATCGCCAGATCCTCGTCGCCGACTACTCCCAGCTCGCGCGCTTCTACTTCCTGGTGGAAGCCGACGATCCGAACTTCCGCGGCATCTACCGCACCGACGACGGCGGCGCGACGTGGACGATGACGTCACCCCTCCCCGGGACTCAGGACTACAGCATCTGGCAGTACAACGCGCACCTCAAGTCCCCGGTGACCAATCACCTGTGGATGACGGCGGGCGAGGAGGGCTCGGGATCGCCGGTGGGCGTGGGCCAGCTCTTCCGGAGCACCGACGGCGGCATGACCTTCACCGCGCTCCCGGACGTGCTCGAGCCCATCAACATCGGCTTCGGCGCGCCGGCGCACGCGGGCGGCTACCCGGTGCTCTTCATGAGCGGCTACTACCAAGGCCAGGCGGGTATGTGGATGACCGCCGACGCGAACGATCCCAGCCCGACGTGGATCTCAATTGGCGCGGCGCCGAACGACCAGTACTCCGGCGTCGGCTTCATCACCGGCGATCCCGACGTGCCCGGGCGGGTCTGGGTCGCGACCGGTTGCGCTGGCGTGCAGTTCGGTCAGTTCGGGAGCCTGCTGCCCTGACGCGCGGGCCCCCCGCCCCATGACCTGCGTCGGCGGCCGAGGCGACGGCTTTGCGGACTCACATGCACGAGCCGGGTGGATAGAGCACCTCGCATCCGCACGTGTTGTCGGACTTGCAGCACTGGGCTTGCCAGGCCGGGATGCACAGCTTGGTGTTGCACATGGATACCGTGCACGTGGGCGGCGCCGCGGCATCGGAGCTGTCAGCGGCGGCACACGAACCGCTGACGCAAGCGAGGCCGGAGGTCTGGCAATCCTGGCAGGTCTGCCCGCCAGCTCCGCACGAGTTTGCGGATTGGCCGCCCTGGCAGTCGCCCGTCGCGCTGCAGCAACCCATGCAGGTCGTCGGGCTGCACGGCGGCGGAACGAGAGAATCGCCGCCAGCGTCGGGGCTGGCGTCGGGGGGATTGCCGCCGGCCTCGATGGCGGCGGAGTCGGTGCCGGCCTCGTCGGGCTGGTTGGTCTCGTCGGGATGGCCGGCGTCGGCCGGCCCCGTGGGCTGTCCGGTATCTCCCGCCCCAGCCGCCGCGTCCGCGAAGCCGTCCGTGTAGTCGCTCCAGTCGAGCAGAAGCGAGCACCCCGCGAGGCCAGTCGCGAAGACCGCGAACGCGCTCACACGGGCGAGGAAGTGGAGCACACGTGAAGCGTACCTCAATTGCGAGGCCCTTTCGACGTCTGCTCGAGATGGGGCCGGCGCGTCAGCTTGCCACCGACCCGCGCGCTGCCTTTGCCGCGAACGCCTCCAGGCCGGACCTCACGTGCACGTCGGTCTGGGGAAACGGCATCTCGATGGCCGCCGCACGAAAGGCCGCGTCGATCGCGAAGCGCAGATCCGACGCGATTCTCAGGTCGGTCCGTGGATCTGCAATCCAGAGGAGAAGAGCGAAGTCGAGGCTCGACGCGCCGAACGCTTCGAAGCGGACCTCGGGGGGAGGTGAAGCGAGCGTCCCGGGGGTCGCGGCGGTGACCGCGAGGAGGATGTCACGGACGCGGCTCGTGTCGGTGCCGTAGGCGACGCCCACGGGGACTCGTACACGGAGGTTCGACGTGGGGCGCGAGTGGTTGATGACCTTCTCGGTCACGAGACCGCTGTTGGGGACGATGATGGCCACGGCGTCGCGCGTGATGATGCGCGTCGCACGGAGTCCGATGTCGTCCACGACGCCGAGGGCGTCGCCTACTCGCACGAAGTCGCCTTTCCGGACGGGCTGTTCCACGAGCAGGATGAGCCCCGAGATGAAGTTCTGGGCGATGTTCTGCAGGCCGAAGCCGATTCCGACCGCGACGACCGCCGACGTCGCGATGAGGGCGTCGAGACGGATGCCCATCGAGTCGAACGCCACCATCGTGCCGACCGCCAAGACCGCGTAGCCGAAGATTTTCGATGCCGCGAACTGCGTGCCCTGGGGCAGGCCGCGCCGGTTCAGCATGCGGCGCAGTCCGCGGCCACCGACGTTTCCGATCAGCGCGGCCGAGAAGAGGATTGAAACCGCGATGAGGATCGAGGCGAGGGTGACGACGCCGCCCGAGAGGGTGAGGAGATGAAAGTCGAGGACTCTCTTGAGATGGTCGAGCATCGTGCGACACACGTAGACGATCGCCGCACGCACGAAAAGACGAGAGGTCGCAGCGCCTCAGGGGCCACACTCGAACCCGCTGCCCGCGTCCGAAGGCAGCGCCGCCGACCAGGTCCCGTCCGCCCCGGCGAACAAGCAACCGCCATCCGCGTTGATCGCGCATACTGTCAGATCGCCGGCCTGGTTGCCGGTCAGCGCCGGCGGCGTGTTCCCGTAGGTGGCCGAGAGGCTCCCGCCGACGTTGAGGCCGCCGTCCGGGGAGCAAGTGGCAGTGCCGAAGCAATACCCTCCGTTGACCTTTCCGGAGAGCGTCGGCGGGCCGCTGTCGGGCGTGCAATCGAGCGAGCCGGTAAGGTCCAGCGTGAAAGAGCCGCCCATCTGGTCCATGCCGGAGAGCTGCGCTCCAGGCGCGACCGTCAATGTCTGGTAACTGAAGTTCTCGCCGTTTCCACTCTTGGCGGCTCCCGCATCGCTCGGTGCGAGCGTGATCGAAAGGCACCCGTTCCAGTTGAAATTAAAGAGGCTAGTGCCGCTATCCGTGGCCCCGACCTTGGTCGTGAACGCGCCCCGGTAGGTCCCCGGCTGGCAGTTGTACGTCCCAGGCGGTTGCGAGTCTCCCGATAGGAGCATGACGAAGGAACCGTCCGATGCAGGAATCGTCGGGTCAACGGCCTGGAGGCTGCCGTCATCGTCGTTCGTGGTTTGGGATCCCGAGTCCGGGAAGCCATTGGCTGCGTTCGTTCCGCAGGCGAACAGCGTGACGGCGAGGAGAGTCGTCACCGATTTCGAGCCGCTTCCCATGCCCTGGTATTGGCGACAGGTCGGCGGCCCGTCACCGGATGGATCGGCCTGAGACGCATGAGGGACCGCGCCCGCCGTCGCGCGCTGGGTGTACCGCACGAATCTCCGAGAGCGGCTCTCAGTCCAGGAATGCCTGACCGCACGAAGGGCACACGGCGTCCCTGACGGTCACGACCGCCCGGCACCGCAGGCAGGTGAGCCGCCACGGCGCCGCGAAGCCCGTGATCACCGCAGCGGCGAGCATCGCGATGCCCAGCGCGGTCGACGTGGCCCAACCGGCCTGGGCGCCCACTGCAATGGTCGCGACCGCCGCGATGCCGAGCATGACGGCGCCGCCGCTGCTCCACTGCCACAGAGCGAGTGCGCCGAGCGCGTTCATGCCGCCCGCGACCGCCAGCGACAATCCGATGGGACCCACCCCGCCGATGCCGCCCGCGCGGGGGAGGACGTCACCGTAGAACCAGACGGCGAGGAGCTGGAGACCGCCCCGGACGGCGCAGAACACGAGGTATCCGGTGAGCACGTACCCCCGGTGTCTCATGGTCGCCGGGTGCGAGATGGATACGGACACGATTTCCGACGCTAACGTGAGGACCCCCACTCGAGCAAACATCCGCGTCACCGTGCGCAGTCTCGTTCTCGCTCGCGTGCGATGCTGTCCTCCTCGGGGGCGCGCTCCATCGCCCGCCCTTCCGCCGCGCAGGCCTCGTCCATTCGCCCTTCGTGGCGCAGGACGATGCCGAGGTTGTAGTAGGCCTTGCCGTAGCCGGGGTTGATCGCGACCTCCTCGGCGAGCTCTCTCTCCGCGTCGTCCCAGCGACCGCGGGCCATCGCGATGACGGCGATGTTGTTGTGGACGACTTCGGATGGGCCGAGCGCCAGCGCGGCGCGGTATTCGACGAGCGCCCGATCGTCGTCGCCGGCCGCCTGATACGAGCGGCCGAGACAGAAGTGGGCGAGCGCGGAGTGTGGCGACCCGTCGACGGCGTCCCGCGCGAACGCTCTCGGATTGCGGAAGTCGCCCTCAAAGGCGACCGTGAGCGCGGCGAAGGTCAGGGCGACGGCTGCCGCCGCAGCAGCGAGCGTGGCACGCTCGAGCCGCATCGCCCGCACGATCTCGCCCGCCGCGAAGAGCGCGCCACAAGCCGGCAGGACGAGGCGCTGGTCGAGGACGAGCGATCCCGAGAGGGCGATGACCGGAGCGAGGAAGAGAACGAATGCCGCCGCCCCGAGGGCCACGATCCGCGGGCGCACCCCCGGGACCGCGCGTACCGCGACGCCCATCGCGACCCACGCGACGACGCCCGGCCAGAGGGGAATGTCGGACGCAACGGAGAGCACCGAGAGGTGCACGGGGAGCGCGACCTTGCCGAGGGCCGTCACGAGGAGGGGCGCGTTCGCCACCATCTCGTGCAGCGCGAGCCCCGGCGACCCGCCCGGCGGATGGACGAACAGACGGCCCGCGACGATCGTGGCCCACCCGAAAGCGAAACCACCGATGACGCGGGGCTGGCACAGGCGCTTCCAGTCCTCCGGCTGCGCAAGCGCCACGTGGGCCAGGCACACCGCGGGGAGCACGACGGCCGACTCCTTCGTAAGCAGCGCAAGAGCGAAGAAGACATAGTGAGCCGCCTTGTGCCACGCCGATGGCCGTGCCGCGTCGCGCACGAACGCGATCCATGCCGCCAGTGCGAACACGGCGAGGAGCGAGTCGTTGCGGCCAGGGATCCACGCGACGGCCGGCGCGAGCGCCGGGTGCACCGCGAAGAGGAGAGCGCCGGCGAGGGCGACCCCTGGCCCGAGGGCGAGAGCGCGAAGGAGCGCGTGCACGAGGATGCTGGCGACCGCGTAAAGCGCCACGTTGGTTAGGTGGTACCCGCGCGGATCGAGCCCGCTCCAGCGCGCGTCGAGCACGTAGGACGCGGTGACCAGCGGGCGGTAGTACGCGTGGCTCGCGTCGACGACGTGCATGTACGAGCGCCCGAAGACACGCCACAGGCTCGAGGGCTGCGCCAGGAACGTGTGGTCGTCGACGATGAGGTCGCGATCGTCCAGGTCGGTGAAGCCAAAGAGAATTGACCGGCCGTGCACCCCGAGGGCAGCGAGGGCGACCAGAACCGGCGCGAATGCGAAACGGCTACCGGGGCGGACGCGTACTCTAGCCAACGGGAGCCCAACCATGAAAGCGCACAAGAGCGTACCCCTCCTCATCACCTGCCTCATCGGCGTCGCCTGCCACGCCGCGGGATCCAACGCCGAGGCCGTGGCCGCGGAGCCTCAGGCAGCCAACGGCACGAGCGGCGCCCAGAAGGGCACTTCTGCTCCGGCCGTCCCCGTGCGGGTGGGCACGGACCCGGGCCACGTTGGTTACGGCACGCCTCTCGTGCCGAAGGACCACGACCAGCTCGCGGCGTTCGCGGCCGGCTGCTTCTGGGGCGTCGAGGACGCGTTCCGGCACGTCCCCGGTGTGGTCTCGACGGCCGTCGGCTTCAGCGGTGGCCACACGAGCGACCCCACGTACGAGAAGGTCTGCTCGCATTCGACAGGGCACGCGGAGACGGTCCTCGTCGAGTTCGACCCGGCGCGCGTGCCGTACGAGCATTTGCTCCGCGTCTTCTTCAAGATCCACGACCCGACGGAAGTAAACCGCCAGGGACCGGACATCGGCGATCAATACCGGAGCGCCATCTTCACGTTCTCCGACGACGAAGCCGCCGCCGCCCGCGCGGCGAAGCAGGCGGAGGAGAAGGTCTCGGGAACGCGGATCGCGACGGAGATCCGCCCCATCGGTCCCTTCTTCAAGGCCGAGGGCTATCACCAGCAATACGCCGAGAGGACCGGCAGCCACGCGTGCCCCATCGGCGGGCAGCTCGAAACTCTGTAGAAACGGCGCCGCGATCATCATCGCGCGGATGGGCGCGATCCATGTCCTTCAGCACGTCGCGATGGAGGGGCCGGCGAGCGTCGCCGACGTCGCGCGCGCGATGGGGTTCAACGTCGTCGTTCATGCGCTGTTCGACGGAGCGCCTGTACCGCGCGCGCTCGACGACGGCGACGTCCTCGTGGTGATGGGGGGGTCGATGGGTGTCGGAGACATCGGCGACGCGCGCTGGCCATTTCTCGAGGCCGAGGTGCAGTTCGTCGCCCGCGTCCTGCGCGAGGAGCGTCCGGTGCTTGGCGTCTGCCTCGGCGCCCAGCTCATGGCACACGCCCTCGGCGCACGCGTCTACCCGTGCCATGTCGGCGATCCGCCCGTCCGTCATCGAGAGGTCGGCTGGGGCGCCGTGACGTTCACGCGGCCCGGAGGGGCAGAGCCGGTCCTCGAGGGCGCCAACGAGTCCGAGGTGGTCCTCCATTGGCACGGCGACACCTTCGACCTGCCGCGTGGCGCGACGCGGCTGGCGAGCACGCTCGCGTGCGAAAATCAGATGTTTCGCTTCGGGCGGCGCTCCTATGCGCTCCAGTTTCACGTCGAGGTAACCGCCGACGACGTGAAGCAATGGACGAGGGAGGACGCCGCTTTCGTCCTCGCCGCCAACGGCCCTGGCGGCGCCGAGCGCATCCTCTCGGACACCGACCGCTACATGCCGCGCCACAGGCAGGTGGGCGATCGCCTCATCCGCAACATGCTTGCCGCGACACGTGGGTAGAATGAGGAAGCGAACCGCAGAGGCGCGGAGGACGCTGAGCTGGGAGGGATTTCCTCGGCGTCCTCGGCGCCTCTGCGGTTGTCCAGTCTCTACGTAAGGTCCATCACGCGTTGCTCGAGGCCGCGGCCCTTGGTGACTCCGCTGATGCGGACCTGATGACGGAGGAGCACCGCGAGCACGTCACCGATGACCGTCTCGGCGTCGGCCTGCTTGCGCTCGAAGAGGACGGCGATTTCCAGGCGCTCCTCGTCGAACTCGGCGCTCTTCACGACGGGAAGCTCGCGGAGCTCCTGCACGGGCACCTGCCCACCCTGGGTTCCTCGCGTCGTGCCCGGCGCCACGAGGACGCGCACCTGCTCGTTCTGCGCCGTGAGCTCGCTCATCGGGCCGCTGGCGACCACCCGACCGCGATCGAGAATGACCGCCCCGTCGCAGAGCGATTCGAGCTCCTGCAGGTTGTGGCTCGACACGACGATCGTGCAACGCCCCTTCTTCGCGGCAACGAGCTGGCGAACCTCGAACGCCACGCGCGGGTCGAGCCCGGCCGTGGGCTCGTCGAGCAGGACCACCTCGGGCTCGCCGAGAAACGCCTGCGCGAGCGCGACGCGCTTGGCCATGCCGTGCGACAGGCTTCCGCACCGCTGGCGCCACCAGTCCTTGCCCGAGACTTCGTCGAGCGCTTGCCGGGCGCAGCCTTCGGCCTTCACCGCGGGGATGTCCTGGAGACGCGCCATGTCGACGAGAAACTCGCCGACCGTGTCGCCGGGGGGAAGCAGCGCGTCCTGCGGCAAGACGCCAAGACGCGCGCGCAGGCGGTCGACCGCCTTCGGCGCGAGCCCGAGCACCTCGACGATGCCTTCGCTCGGCTCGAGGTAGCCCGCGAGCATCGAGAAGATCGTCGTCTTTCCCGCGCCGTTCGGGCCGATGAGCCCGTGAACGGATCCCACGTCGATCCCGAACGTGGCGCCGTCGACGGCCGTCTTGAGACCGAAACGCTTGCTCACGCGATCGAGGCGCACCGCGGTTGCCGGCATAGTCAGACGTCCCTCCGCTGAAAGAGAACCGAGCCCCCGACCATCACGATCGCGACGAAGCCGACGAGCACGACCGTCGCCGTCAGCGCCTTCCCGGCGTCGGGCGAGAGGAGCATCGAGTCGTACGCGTTGGGATAGAGGTACTCGTACCAGGGCGGCGCCGCCGTGACGCCCGTCGCGAGGTCCTTCATCGCGCGGGAGGCGAACGCGACGGTGCCGCACAGCCAGAGCGCGAAGAAGACGGCGAACGTCGTCATCAGGGCGACGACGGGCGCACGGAACGACGCGCTGATGAACGTCGCGATCGCCGCCCACGCGCCGGCGATGAGGACGCCCACGACCCAGAAGCGCATGCCCCACGTGAAGAGCTGCACGACCGTCACGTAACCGTGGGCAAGGGCGACGCCGTCGGCCAGCACGTGGATGGCCAGCATCATGAGAGCCACGATGCCCCAGAGCCCGAGGAGCTTCCCCGCGAAGTACGACGAGCGCCGGGTGCGGACGGTCCAGTAGCGCACGGTACGGTTCTGGAGCTCGCCCGCCACGGCGTCGAAGCCGACGAGGGCGACGAGGAGCGGCGCAAGCCAGATCGTGATCTTGAGGAAGGTGAGGAGCGAGGACGGGGCGCTCGCGATGTACGAGGCGAGCGCGGCGTCGCCGGTGGTCTTCTCGATCGCGCGCCGCTTGAGCTCCCCGTACACTTCATTCTCAGCGGCCGCACTGGCCCGGCCGGCGCCCTCGCTCGAGACGCACGCGAGCGCGGCGACGAAGGCTCCGAGGAGCGTGATGACGCCGAGGGCAACGCCTTTGAGACTGCGGACGTTCCGGCGAAGCTCCCGTAGGGCGATGAGGCGAATTTCGACGGCTGGACTCAAAGGAGGGGGCCTGTGATACCTCAACCCGGCTCTTGCCGTACTCCGTGCTGGAAGCTAATGATTGGTCCCCTGTCGCCGCCTCGTCGCGGCGCGTGCGGCCCTGCCGACGTAGAAGCGTGAACCCCGCCAGGCCCGGAAGGGAGCAACGGTAGCGCCGACGCGTGTGGCAGGGCCTTCTTTCCATTGGGACTGGCCAGGAGCGCGAGTTTCCGCTAGACGATCGGGGAGGGCTCGCGCCTCGGCTTCGGCCGGGCACCGCTCCAAAAAGGTTCGCGGCTGCCGCCTCCTGTAGAACCAGCAGGGCCGCAGTCGTTATCGTTACTTCAGTCGCCGTAGCACCCGCGCGGTTTCGCCCGTAGTCGGGCCCCGGCGTCGCCCGAGGCACCCAGAATGCTTCGTTTCGGCTTGCGTTCACTCATGCTCACGTTGCACCAGTCGCTCGTCCGTCGCTCTTGCGACGTGGCGGACGGTCAGGTCACGCGCGCGCAGCCACGAAGCGACTTTCACCTCCGGGCGGGAAAGCTCCGCACCGTATGGCCAAGAACATTCTCGTCATCTCTTGCGACATCGCAGAGACCCGCGTCGCCCTCATCGAGGGCGGCATCATCGCCGAACTTCACATCGAGAGGGGCGGCACTCAGCCCCGCGGTGGCACTGTCGGCGACATCTGTCTAGGAAAGGTCACCCGCGTCTTACCCGGGCTGCAAGCGGCCTTCGTCGACGTGGGACTCGAGCGGGCCGCGTTCCTCCACGTCGAAGACCTGATTCGCCCGGACGACTTCGAGGCTTACCTCGCGGGCGGACGCAAGCACGCCCTCGGTGCCGGTGAAGCGGCGACCGAGGCCCCGGCCGCGGCGGACGTCGCTGCGGCGGAAGCGGCGGAGGAAGAGGAAGCGATCGCCCACGAGGTCGCCGACGCGGCGCCGAGCGCGAGCGCCATCGACGGAGCGAACGGCGGTCCTGCGGAAGCTGCGGCTGAGCCGGAAGGCGAGGGGCCGGGCGACGAGAGCTCCGGCGCGAGCGAGACGGAGAGCCCGGACGCCGGGTGGGACGATGGCGACGGCGGGGGCGCGGCGGAGCGGGAGAGCTCGGGCGACGTTGCGGACGTGAGCCAGGCGCCCCTGGCCGTAGCCGCCCCGGTGTCGTCACAGGCACTCGAAGCGACGCAGCCGCCCGAAGACGTGTCGACGAAACCGCTCATCGACAACCCGGACAGCGACCCGGAGCCGCTCGACGATCTGCTCGACAATCCGAATCTCCCCGGGTTCACGGTGAGCGATCCAGGCGCTCCGATGCCTCGTGCGCCCGCGCCGCGCCTCGACTCGCGGCGCGACGGCGGCGGAGGGGATCGGAGGGGACGCGGGCGGGGGCGCGGACGAGGGCGGGGACGCGAGCAAGGGCGCGACCGCGGGGGCGAGCGGGGGCACGAGCCCGGGCGCCGGGACAACCGGTCGCGCTCGAGCGGCGCGTCAGGTCGCCTTTCGAAGTCGACGCCGATCCGTGACGTGGTCAAGGAGGGCGAGGAGATCATCGTCCAGATCACCAAGGAGCCGATCGGCACGAAGGGCGCACGTTGCTCGAGCCACATCTCGCTGCCCGGCCGGTACGTCGTCTATCTGCCGACGCTCGAGCACGTGGGGGTGAGCAAGCGAATCGGCAGCGACAAGGAGCGGGCGCGCCTTCGCGAGGCGATAGACGCCATGAAGCCGCCGACCGGTGGTCTCATCGTGCGCACCGTGGCCGAGGGGCTCACGAAGAAGCAGCTCAAACAGGACGTCGGTTACCTCGTCCAGCTATGGGGCGAGGTCGCCAAGAAGCGCGAGGGCGCCAAGGCGCCGGCGATGCTCGTGAGCGAGCTCGACATCGTGCTCAAGACGGCGCGCGACCTTCTCACCGACGAGGTCGACCAGCTCGTCATCGACAATCGCGCGCAGTTCGATCGCCTCAGCCGGTTCGTCGAGGCCTTCATGCCCGAGCGCCTGAAGGACATCGCCTACTACGGCGACGACGAGCCGATCTTCGACGCCTACGGGATCGAGGACGAGATCTCGCGCGCGCTCTCGCGAAAGGTCCCCCTCCCGAGCGGCGGCTATCTCGTCATCGACGAGGCCGAGGCGCTGACGGCGATCGACGTGAACACCGGCCGGTTCGTGGGCAAGGGCAGCAAGGACATGGAGGAGACGATCCTCAAGACCAACCTCGAGGCCGTGCAGGAGATCGCCTACCAGCTTCGGTTCCGCAACATCGGCGGACTCATCATCCTCGACCTCATCGACATGGAGAGGCCCTCGAACCGCGAGAAGGTGCGGAAGACTCTCGAGGACCTCCTGCAGCGGGACAAGGCGAAGACGACCCTGAACCGCATCTCCGAGCTCGGTCTCATCGAGATGACCCGCAAGCGCACCCGGGAGAGCCTCGGGCGGCTACTCCACGAGCCGTGCTTCTACTGCGACGGGACGGGGCACCTGCAGTCGAAGGAGACGATCGCGTACGAAATTCTTCGCGAAATCCGGCGCAAACGGGGCGATTTACCGGGCTACACGATCCTCGTCAACTGCCATCCTGCTGTGGCCGACCTCCTGACGGGCAGCGAGAAGGCCGCCGTGCAGGAGACCGAAAGCCGCTACATGCGGCGCATTCACGTGAGCTCGCGGACGGAGTACCACTTGGAGCAGTTCGATCTCTCCGGCAAGTAAGCGGGAGCGTGGGTAGCATGAGCGATTCCGACAAGCGGGCAGGCGAGCGCGTCACGATCAACAAGGAGTTCGAGTCCTTCGACGCGTTCATCCAGGAGTACGTGACGAACATCTCGCGGACGGGCGTGTTCATCAAATCGCAGCAGCCGCTCGCGATCGGCACGCGGGTCAACCTGCGCTTCACGGTGATCATGGACGACATCGAGACCATCGAAGGGGTGGGCGAGGTCGTGCGGGTCGACAGCGATCCTCCCGGGATGGGCGTCGTCTTCCGCGAGCTCTCCACGTACTCGAAGGGGCTCATCGAGAAGCTGCTCGTCCGAGGCGCCGGCCAGTGAAAAAGCCAGCCTGACGAGGCCGCCTCTCGTCGGAACGGGTTGACAGCGGGTCGGCCCGGAGCAATTCCATCCCTCGTCCCGACGCACCACAAGGAGAGACTCAATGGCGTTCTCGCTTCCGCCCCTTCCCTACGACAAGAACGCGCTCGCGCCGCACATCAGCGCGGAGACGCTGGATTACCATTACGGCAAGCATCACCAGGCCTACGTCACCAACCTGAACAAGCTGGTCGAGGGCAAGCCCGAGGCGAATAAAAGCCTCGAGGACATCATCGCCACGAGCGAGGGCGGCGTCTTCAACAACGCCGCGCAGATCTGGAACCATACGTTCTACTGGAGCAGCATGAAGCCCGGCGGTGGCGGGTTGCCCACGGGGGATCTCGCCGACGCCATCAAGCGCGACTTCGGCTCACTCGAAAAGTTCGCCGAGGAATTCACCGCCGCGGCGACGACCCAGTTCGGCTCGGGATGGGCCTGGCTCGCCCTCAGCGCGGAGAAGAAGCTCGTCGTTACGAAGACGTCGAACGCGGATCTACCGTCGAAGCACGGGCAGAAGGCGCTCCTGACGATCGACGTGTGGGAGCACGCGTATTACATCGACTATCGAAACGCGCGGCCCAAGTACATCGAGACGTTCCTCAAGAGCCTCGTCAACTGGGACTTCGCGCTCGCGAACCTCAAGAAGGCGTGAAGTGCGCGCGGGCGCGCTCGCGACTTAGAACGTGAGTCGCGCCTCGAGCGATACGGGGACGTAGTAAATCGTCTGCGGCGCCGCCGGCGCCTGCGCCGCTGCGGTGGTGCCGTTGGCGAAGCCGCCCGTGTAGTCGTTGTTGTTGTTGAGAGCGAAGAAGGGCACGTCGACCCTCACGCCCATCGCGAGGTGGGCGTGGTGGGTTCGCATGAGCTCGATCCCGCCGTCGATGTACGCCCCGAGCCCGGAGTTATTTCCGTCGAAGCCCGACGAGGGCGAGTCGAGATTGAAGAAGCTCCACGAGAGGCCTCCTCCGATGTACGGGCTGACGTCTTTGTCGCTCGAGAAGTAGCGCCCCCCGAGCGAGGCCTCGAAGAAGGAGACGGTCGGCGCCGTGTTGCTGGACGACCCTCCGCCGAACCGCAGGCTGCCGCCGAACTCGAACTGACTCATTTCGTAGTGAAGATCGAGGAGGCCCCCGGGAGCGACGCTGAAGCCCTGGTCGAAGGGAGCGAACGTTCCGTTCAGGCCGAGGGCGAAGTGGAGCTTCCCGGGCTTGGTCTTGGGCTCCCGCGTCTCCTGGCCGACGAGGTTGTCGACGGTCTGCGTGTCAGGCAGGGGAGTTCCCTGCACGATCGAGCTCGCGATGCGGGGCGCTGCCAGGGCGACCTCCTCGATGCCGTGCAGGGTCATCTCGCGCGAGTCCACGGTGCTGCCGGGAGCGTCCCCCTCGCGCGCCACGGACAGGATGACGAGGGACCCTAGCGTGCCCAGAGAGACGCGGTAGCGGGCGCCCGAGAGGTCGCCGGCGTGCGCGATCTCCGCGCAGACCAACCGGCCCGCCGTCGCCGCGTCCGCGTCGTCGACGCCCGTGTGGTCCGACAGGCGACAGCTGGGCATCGTGACGGAGACGCCGGGCGGCAAGGGCCCCGGCACCGCGGTCACGACGATGGGCGGGGCAGCCTCCTGGGCCGCGGCGGAGGCGACAACGAGGAGCCCGGACGCGGCGACGAGGGCGGCGCAAAGTGGCTTCATGACCGGGATCATCGCAACGACCGGGCCACGCGCCGCGTCCGGCCGATCCCTCGGTTTGCACGCGAGTCTCTCCACGAGTGGCGCCAATCGTTCACGCCTCCCGGAAAGACCTGTCACCCCTCAAACACGCTTCGCGAGTTGCCGGATTGCACCCGGGTTGGCGGCGTCCTCGAAGAGGAGGGGAAGGAACGACGGCGCCAGGGGCAGCTCCCGCGAGAGGCGGCCGAGGCTCTCGGCCTGCGCCCTCTCGCGCGCCGCCCGGTCGCGCGAGGCATAGAGGGCGGAGTCTCCTGGTGTGTGCGGCTCGAACACCGGGAGAGCCTCCAGCGCCGCGCGCTCTTCGCGGGAAAAGAGCGGCGGCAGGACGCCATTGACGACGACGCGACCGACCGGGAGTCCCATCTCGGAGAGCGCCGCCGCGAGCTCGATCGTCTCGGTCGTCGGCATCTCCTCCGGCAGCGTCACGAGGATGATCGCGCACTTGCTCGGGTCCTGGAAGAGAGCCCACGCTCGGTCGGCGTCGCGGCGAAGCAGGCCGGCAGGCACGACGTTCACGATCACCTTCGGCACGCGCAGCATGTCGAGCCCGTGCCCGGTGGCGGGGGCGTCGAGAATGACGACGTCGAACCGCGGGGGACCGCTGTCCCCCGGGCCGAGGGTCTCGGTGGTGTGCCACCAGGCCTTGCCGAGCATCGCCCACTCCTGCATGCCCGGGACCGCACGGAGGAACGTGCGAACGTACCGGTTGTCGAAGAGCGTCTTGTAGAGCGCACGGCTTCGAAGGACGAGGGCGCCGTACTCCTCGAGGGCGACCTCGGGCGTCATGTTGACGGCCCAGAGGTTCTCGCCGACCTGCACGACGGCCGGGCCGATGGGCGGTACGCCGAGCATCGTGCTCAGACGCTCTTTCGCGTTGCACATGGCGACGAGGACGCGCTTGCCCTGCCCCGAGAGGGCCAGAGCCTCGGCTGCGCAGACCGTTGTCTTGCCGACGCCGCCCTTCCCGGTGACGATGACGAAGCGCTTGTCGGCGAGCGTCGACATAAGCGGATAGGGCGTGACGCATAGCATGGGGGCGCGTGCTAAGCCTTGGCTTTCGCCCGCGGCTCGCCTCCACGGCGCGCTTCCGACGGGCGAACTCCCCCATGCGCCTCTTTCCTCTGGGCGGCCTCGGCGAAATCGGGATGAACTGCCTCGCGATCGAGCAGCGGGGCGAGGTGCTCCTCGTCGACTGCGGGGTCGGCTTCGACGATCGGGGGCTCGGCGTCGACGTCGTGCACCCCGACTTCGCTGCGCTCGAGGGGTACCGGATCGCCGGCCTCTTCATCACGCACGGGCATGAGGACCATATCGGCGCGATCCCCTACTTCTTGCGGCGGTTCGACGTGCCCGTCTACGGATCGCGGTACGCGCTGGGCCTCGTGCGCGCGCGCGCCGGCGAGCACGAGGTCCTCGGCCACGCGCACCTCCACGACGTGGCCCCCCGCACCGTCGCCGCCGTGGGCTCGTTCGCGGTGGAGCCCATCCGCGTGACTCACTCGATCGCGGACGCGACGGCTCTCGCGATCCGGACGGACGCCGGCCTCGTCGTGCATACGGGGGACTTCAAGTTCGACGAGACTCCGCCCGACGGCGAGGCGTTCGACGTCGCGCGGTTCGAAGAGCTGTCTCGCGAGGAGGTGCGCCTGCTCCTCAGCGACTCGACGAACATCGACTCGAGCGGCCCGACGGGAAGCGAGGAAGGCGTGGGACGCGCCCTCGACGGGATCGTCGGCAGCGCCGAGCAGGCCGTCGTCGTCGCCGTCTTCGCGTCCAACGTCCATCGTCTGCGGATGCTGGGCGACATCGCGCGCAGGCATGGCAGGAAGATCGTCCCGCTGGGACGAGGCGTCGTCACCCACGCGCGGGTGGCGCGCGCGACGGCGCGGTCGACGGGCGAAGACGCGGGTCAGCCCTACCTGGAATGGCCCAGTGACCTCGTATGGCCGGCCGATCGCGCGAGAGAGCTCCCCCGGCGCGCGCTGCTCGGCGTGGCCACGGGGACGCAGGGCGAAGAAGGCGCGGCCCTGGCGCGGCTTGCGCGGGGGCAGCACACGGCGTTCGACCTGTCACCCGGAGACGTCGTCGTCATGTCGAGCCGCGTGATCCCCGGAAACGAGGCCGGCGTGCTGAGGGTCATCGGTGACCTCTTGCGACGCGGGATCGAAGTCCGCACCTGGTGGTCGGACAGGGGGGTGCACGTCAGCGGCCACGCCCACCGCGACGATCAGCGGCGCATGATCGAGCTCGTGAAGCCGCGTGGATTCGTCCCCGTCCACGGGACGCTCCATCACCTCTCGCGCCACGCGGCTCTCGCCCGCGATCTCGGCGTTCCCGAGGTCTGCGTCCTCGAGAACGGCGACGTGGCCGAGGTCGACGGCGACGGGGTCCGCAAGACGGGCCGCGTGCATTCCGGGCGCGTGCACGTGTTTGCCCGGCGGCCGCTCGCGGCGAGCGTGGTAGAAGAGCGGGCGGGGTTGGCCTCGAGGGGCTGCGCGCACGTCGTCGTGCACCTGGACACGCTCGGAGAGCTTGCAGGGGAGGTCGTCCTCACGACGCACGGGGTGCTCGACGACGATCTCGATGCCGCCCTCCTGGCGACCGCCCGCCGCGAGGCGCACGCCGCGGTCGAAGACCTGGGAAGGACGACGGGCGACGTGGCCCAGCCCACGGCGCCGCTCGGGGACGAGGCGATCGCCGAAGCCGCTCGGCAGGCAATTCGCCGTGCGCTCGGCCGTGTCCTCGGTTTCAAACCCGTCACAACGGCGACTGTGTTACGGCTCCAACGATGAGTCCGGGACCGGCGCTCGCCTCGACATCGGCGACGGTGGGCCCCTTCCTCGTCGACGGGCTGCGGGCGCTCGACGAACGGCTCGCGGAGGCCGGGCGGCGCGTTCTCGAAGCGGATGGCGACAAGGACGCCGTGCACGACCTGCGCGTCGCTCTTCGGCGCGCGCGAACGGCGCTCGAGGTCGGGCGCCCGGTGCTCGGCGCCTTTCAGGCGGACGAGGTGAGGCGTTCGCTCCGCGACGTGCAGCGGGCCACGGGCGCGCTCCGGGACGAAGAAGTACTGCTCGATCTCGTCGGTTCGCTCGGAGTGGACCGGCCGGAGGTGCTCGTGTGGATCGAGGGGCGCCGCCGCCGCGAGCGAGCCCTGCGCTCGGCGCTGCGCCGGATGGTGCGCGCGGGAGGGCTGGACCGCGGGCGCCGCATGCTGGACGCGCTCCTCGCCTTTCGTATCAAGCCGTCGCGCGACCGGCGGCTGACGAAGTTCGCGAGGCGCGCGGTGGATGAGGCCCGGCGCAGCGTCGAGCGCCGGCGCGCGGCCCCGGTCGAAGACGCGGAGGGGATGCACGACCTCCGTATCGCGCACAAGCGGCTGCGCTATACGGTCGAGGCCTTCGTGGCTTCGCTGCCGCCCGATCTCTCCGCGCTGGCCCAGCCGGCCGCACGCCTGCAGGGGCGCCTCGGCGAGCTCCACGACGTCGACGTCGCGATCGCGTGCGTGAAGCGTGCGCGCTCTCTTCAGGGCCCTCCGCGGGACGTCTTGCTCGCGGCCCTGGGCCGCCTGCGAGCCGAACGCGCGAGGGCGTGCGAGCAAGAGCTCGGCGCTCCGCGGGGGTCGGTGTTCTGGATGCGCTATCCCGTGGGCAGAGACTCGCTCCGGAAGATCTCGACGCGCTGAAGGACGACGTCCTTGGCGGGCTTGTCGCGCGCGCTGGTCTGGACCCGGGCGATCGCCTTCACGACGTCGATGCCGGTGACGGCCTGGCCGAGAACGGAGTGCCGGTTGTCGAGGTGCGGCGTCGCGCGGTCGGTGATGAAGAACTGCGAGCCGTTCGTCCCCGGGCCGGAGTTGGCCATCGAGAGCACACCGGGGCCGGAATGCCGGAGCTCCGGGTGAAACTCGTCCTCGAAGCGATAGCCCGGACCGCCGGTGCCCTGGCCAAGCCGATCGCCGCCCTGAATCATGAAATCGGGGATTACGCGGTGGAAAATCGTCCCATCGTAGTAGGCCGCGCCCTTCTCGAGCTTCCCGGTGGCCGGGTCCGCCCACTCCTGGGTTCCGGACGCGAGACCGACGAAGTTTTTCACGGTCTTCGGGGCTCGCTGCTCCTCGAGGCGAACGACGATATTGCCGAGCGTCGTGACAAAACGCGCATAAAGCTGGCCGGTGCCGGTGGCACTAATCGCGGGGAATGTGGCGTTGGGCATTCGGCGAATCTAGCGCGCGGGGCCGCCTCCCGGGAAGTGCGGCAAGACGAAGCGCTTCGCAGTTCGCTTGACCCCCTCACGGGAGCGTAGATACTCGCGGGTATGGCCCGAGAGGAAATGGGGCGGAGGCTCGTTTGATCACCTGCCCGAAGTGCTCGAAGGACAACCAGGACCATTACAAGTTCTGTCTTGGATGCGGCGCGGAGCTTCCGCGAGACGCGGCCCCGAAGCCGTTCTCTCCTCAGACGCCTCCGCAGGGCATGCGCGCGGCCCAGGCCGCAGCCGCGGCTCCCGTGGCGGCTCCGGCCCCCGCGGCGGCTGCGCCGGCGGCATCGGTCGCGCCGCAACCGCGCCGGGCTCCCATGCCGGTCTCTCAACCGCCCGCCGCCGCCGTCGCGGCAACGGTGATGGCTCCTCAGCCGTCTGCAGCGCCCGCAGCGCCCGCAGCCGGCACGGTCGTTTGCCCGCAGTGCAGCCACGTCAACGCTCCGTCCAACATGTTCTGCGGGTCGTGCGGGTTTCGCCTGGGTGGGGCCGCACCTCGTCCAGCGGCAGCCCCCGCGGCTCCAGTCGAAGCCGCCGCACCCGGGGGGGGCGCCGTTCTCGTCCTCACCGCCCTGCGCGCGGACGGCACCGAGGCCGGCACCTTCCAGATCGCCAACGCCGCCGGCAGCATCGGCCGCGAGACGGGCGGCATCTTCGCGGGCGACAGCTACCTCTCGCCACGCCACGCGACGTTCCGGCCCGCGGGCGCCGGTCGCGCGATGGTGAAAGACGAGAACTCGCTGAACGGCGTCTACAAGAAGCTCGGGCGCGACGTGCCGGTGGAGATCAAGCCGAACGACATCTTCCGCATCGGCCAGGAGATCATCCGGTTCGAGCCTCTGACCCCCCAACCCGCGGCGCCTGACGGGGTCGAGCGCCTCGGAGCGCCAAGCAAGGGCTACGTGGGCCGCATCGCGCTCGTCATCGGCCGCGACGAAACGGGCAACGCGTTCCCCATCCCGGAGGGCGGCATCCACCTCGGACGCGAGCGCGGCGACGTTCTCTTCCCCGAGGACGGCTACGTCTCCGGCCTGCACTGCCGCCTCAGCTGGGACGGCGCTAAGCTCTTCCTGACCGACCTCGGAAGCTCGAACGGGACGTTCGTCCGCCTCACCGGCGAAGCGGACGTGCGCACCGGCGACGTGCTCCTCATGGGGCAGCAGCTCTTCCGCATCGCCCTCTGAAATATCGCGCGCGTGGTAGGCTCGTCACCGTGAGATGAGCTCTCAACGGACCATCCGCGTCGTCGCCGCGGTCCTCGAAAAGGATGGCCGGTACCTCATCACGCAGCGCCGTACGGCGGCCGTGCTGCCCCTTATGTGGGAGTTCCCGGGAGGGCGCGTCGAGGAAACCGAGACGGACGGCCAGGCCCTACGGCGTGAGGTTCTCCACCGCCTCGGCGCGGGCATCGAGGTGGGCAAGCTCATCTCGTTCGTCAGTCACCCGTACGAGAACTACGTGGTCGACCTTTTCCTCTACGAGTGCGCACTCACGAGCGAGGCCCTCGAGGCGCGGAACGTCCACGCTTTCAAGTGGGTGACGAGCGCGGAGTTCGACCAGTATCCCTTCACGCCGGCCGACGAGGCGTCGATGAACAAGCTCCTGGGCGTCGCATGAATCTCGGAGCAGGCGCGCTCGCGCTGCTCCTTTTGACGACGAGTGCTGCCTTCGACGGGACCGCACTCGCCGAGGAGGCCCGTCCTGGGCGACCGGCGATCGAGTTCGCCGACGGCGTCCCGGTCACGTTCACGTCGAAGGACCCGTCGACCGAGATTTATCTCGCACACGGGGACGTGCCCGTGGGGACGACGCCGGACCCCTTCGAGCGCGTCGGTCTGGCGCCCATCACGCTGAAGCTCGCGGCCGGAACGTACACGCTCGAGACCGGGAGCCCCACGGCATCGACGGGGCATCAGCGCTTCGTCGTCGAGCAAGGGAGGCCGCTGTCGGTCGACGTCCGCGCCGGCAACGCGGGGCTCAAGACGGTCGGCGGAGTCTTCATCGGCCTCGGCATCGTGTCGATGATCCTCGGAGTCGTCGCGATCGTGTCGTTCTCGCCCGGCGACGCCAACTACAACCGCTTCGGCGTCGGGCTGCCGCTGCTCTTCGCCGGAGGGGCCGTGGCCGGCATCGGCGTCACCATGGCGGCGGTGGGCGCGACGGACGTGCGCGTACGACTGCAGGACCGTCCGTCACCGCCGCGGACGACGAGCTTCGTGCCGTCGCTCGTGTGGCGCTTCTGAGCTAGGCGGGCGCGCCCGCGGCCCAGAGGGCGTACACGGCTGCCCACGACATGGCGAGAAGGAGGAGGAAGAACGCGAGGGCGAGCCACTCGAGACGCGCGAGGGCGCGGCGGCTGGTGGCGACACCCCAGCCCATGCACGCCGTCTGGAGGCCGTTCGCCAGGTGGTACGAGACGCCGAGCGTCCCGAGAATGTAGGCGACGAGCGTGGGCGTGTGAAAGTGGATCTCTTGCACGACGTCCGCGAAGGGCTCCGCGTGGCCCGTGACGAGGCGCGGCTTGAGGAGCGCGAGCCAAAGATGCGCCACGAGAAAGGCGAGGAGGCCGAGCGCGCTGAGGCGCTGGAGCGTGTACTTCAGGTTCCCGTAGAAGCGATACCGGACGTTGTTCGGGCGACTCGTCAGCAGCCGGCCGATTCCCCACACCACGTGGATCGCCAGCGGCAAAAGGACGACGATCGCCGTGACGGCCTGAGCGACCGGATGGGGATACTCCGTGACGGCGGCCTGCCACGCGTCCGCCCCTTGGAAGGCGGCGAGATTGTGCCATACGTGCACCGCTGTCCAGACACCGAGCGGTGCCACCGCCACGGCCGACGCGAGACGCGCACGGAGAAACTCCGATCGGGACTCTGCGCCCGTGCCGGCGCGATCGAGCGAGGGGGGCGCAACGGTAGCCACGTCGACGGAGGGCTCTAGCGCGCTTTCCGCATGCGCGGCAGAGTAAAAAGCTCGGTGCGCGCTACAAATCGGGGGATGGACCGGGGCCGGCGGGTGGGTGGGATCGCGGCGACCGCGATCTGGCTCTTTGCTCGCGTGGCGGCTGCGGCGACGCTGGCGCCGCACACCGAGGTGAGCGGCGCGGAGGTAGCCGCAGCCGAGGTTCGCCCGGACAGGGGGGCATGGCGATCGATCCCGTGGGACGACCTCGACCGCACCGCGCTGGAGCCGGGAACGTACGAGCTCCGCGTCCGCTTCGAGGCGGACCGCGCGGGCGAGGCGCTAGAGGTGCCCCCCTGCGCCGGACGCAAGGGCGTGCGGGTCGACGGCGGCGATGACGTCGCGGGGCCCGGGCCTCTGATCGTGCCGGTGAGCCCCGGGGCGCACGAGCTTGTCCTCCTCGTGGACGTCAGTCGCTACGAGCGGCGCATCGCGTGCGGAGACCACCCGCGCATCGGCCCGACGTCGAGCACGCTCGAAGGCCTCGGGACCCTTGCCTTCGACAGCCCTTTCGGCGCGCGCGGCGGCGGACAGGCGGTGGTCTACGTGCCGCCCGGCCATGACGTGCGCCGTCCGAGCGCGCTGCTGGTCGGGGCGCACCCGTGGAACGGGACCATCTGGACGTACGCCGCCTACGCCGGCCTCTTGAGGGAGTCGCGTGCACGCGACCTCGTGCTCCTCATGCCGAGCGGCCTCGGCAACTCCCTCTACACGTCCGACGCGGAGAGCGAAGTGATGCGCGCGATCGAAGCCCTGGCGAGCGTGGTCGCGATCGATCGCCGCAGAGTCTCGATATGGGGAGCGTCGATGGGAGGCGCGGGAGCGACGACGATCGGCCTTCATCACCCCGATCGCTTCGCCAGCGTCGTCAGCTTCTTCGGCGACTCGAAGTACGACGTCGCGACCTACGTGCGCTCGATCCTCCCCGACGAGCGAGCGGCCCACAGGGTCAACGCCCTCGACGTCGTCGACAACGCTCGCAACCTTCCGGTCTGGTTGGTCCACGGCGAGAACGACCGCACCTCCGCGATCCGGCAGAGCGAGCTCCTCGCCGCGGCCATGAGCGAGCGCGGGTTCGACGTGCGCTTCGATCGGGCGCCGGGCGAAGGGCACTCGGGGGCGCTCGTCGCGCGCTTCTTGCCCGAGCTCGTCGCGAAGGCGGCGACCGCCGTCGTCCGTGGCGATGTGGCGCGCGTGACTTACCGGAGCGTCCGAGAGGCGGACCTCGGCGCCTACGGCGTACGCATCGTCCGGGCGAGCGCGAGCGACGACGCGTTCGTCGACGTGGAACGCCGCGAGGAAGGCGTGCACCTTCGCCGTGCCGAGGGCGTCCGCGAGGTCTGGCTTGCCCGCGGGGCGCTGGGCACCTCAGTGGAGCACCCGCCGGCAATTCTCGTGGACGCGCGCACCGCCGTGCGCGTGGGCTGGGAGTCACCGCCGTGATGTCCCGCGGAGAGCGCGGGCTTCTCGTCGCCACACCGATCGGGGCGGTCGCGGCGGTGGCGGTGGGGCTCGGTCTCGGGGGTCACGGCGGCATCCGGGCGGCCGTCGTCTACGCCGCGCCCTCCGCGTTGGCGGGGACGGGACTCGCGTGGCAGGTCATCGCGCTCGAAGAGGAGCGCGGCGTGCGGCAGCCGCTCGGTGACCTGCGTCTCGACGTCGTCGCGACCAGCGGCGGCGGCACGGCGCGGTGGCACGGGACGACGAATGCCGACGGCGTGGCCGAAGTGGAGCTCGGATTGCCGGGCGCGGACGGCGTCCACCTGGAAGTGCGCTCCGGGAGTACGTTGCTCGCGGAGGGAAACGCGATCGCCGAGGCCGGCGCCGTGCGTCCCGTGCCCGCGTCGCCCTGGCTGCGGTTCGCCCGACGGGAGGGAGCCATCGTGCTCGACGCGGCCATCCTGGGGGAACGCGCGGCGCCGGGCTTTCCGGCGCACCTCTGGGTGCGTGGAGCGGACGAGAAGACCCGGGCGCCACTGTCGGGCGTCGACGTGACGATCGGGAGCGATCCGGGCTTGACGGTGCTGGTCCCCGGCGCGCGGACGGACTCCGGAGGCTGGGCGGAGGTCGTCGCGACGCCCGTCGGTCTTGCGGTCGACCTGACGCTTCACGCGCAGCGAGATGCCCTGACGGGCGACTGGATGGGGGGCCTGTTCATGTCCCCGGGCGGATCGAGGCTCGAGACACGCTCTCGCTGGGGACCCGACGACGACATCGACATCGCGGTGCAGACGCCCGTCCCGCGAGCGACGGCGTACCTCGAGGTCGACGGCGTGCACGGGCGCGCCTGGGCCGCGGCGCTCGACCTTGCGCCTTCGCACGAAGCTATGCCGAGCGCCGAAGTGCGCGTGCCCAGGCTGGCGCCCGGCCTCTACTGGGCGGTGGCTTCGGACGACCCGGCCGGCGCCGCGGGGCTCGGCGCGGGGACGACCGTTCGCCCCTTCTTCGTGGCGCAAAGCGACGAGGCGGCCCTCGCGTTCGGGCCCGACGCGTCCGATTGCGCTCCGCCGCGGGACTCGAGAGACGGCCCTCGCCGGGTGGCGTCGTGCCTCGCGCTCGCCGCGGCTTCGCCGGTTCCCCGGTGGACGGCCGTCGAGGGGTTCTCGATGCAGCACGTCCGCGACGCCCGGCGCCGAGGTCGCGGGCTCGCAGTCGCGCTGGGTTCGCTCCTCGTCGCTGTGATCCTCGAGACCGTGCTCCTGCTGCGGACGGCTGCGTCGGCCCGCGCCCGGTTTGCCGTGGACGCAGGCGATCCGGACGCCGGACCGGCGACCGCCAGAGGCGTGCAACGCTGGAGCGTGGCGGTGGCGCTGCTCGTCGTGCTGCTCGGTTTTGCGCTGCTCGGAGCCTTCCTCGTCCGTCTCGCCTGAGGATAGGGGCCCCCGGCGCGTGCTGCACCTTCCCTTCGCGTCTAAGCTGGTGACGGTGAGCTTGCGCCGCGTGCGGTACTTCGGGCTGCTCGTCGCCGCCGTCATGGCGGCGTCGCCGCAGTCGCGGGCGCAAGACTTCGACCCCCACGGGAGACACCGCGCTGCCCCCGTGCCGCATCCTTCGCCCGCGCGACCCGGCAGCCCTCGAGCGCCCGCGGCGGCACCGCCAGGGGCCACCGGCGCCTCGCAGGCGGCGCTCATCGAGCGCTACTCGCGCGTCGTCCTTGCCCAGCCCGGCGCGCCCTTCCCCCTTCAGCGCCTCGCGCAACTCTACCGCGATCGCGACGGGAACGTGGCGCGCCTCGTCTCGGACTTCGAAGGGCGCGCCGCGCAGGCGGGCGCCGACCAGTACCCGGCGACGGTGGCGCTCGCCGGGCTCTACAAGATCGACGGCAGGACCGACGACGCCATCGCGGCCTACGAGAAGGCCATCGCCCTGAAGACGAACGACTCGACGGCCGTCCTGGCGCTCGCCCGCCTCCACCACGACCGGGGCGACCTGGTGTCCGCGCGGCCGCTCTACGTGCAGGCGCTGGCTTCGCAGACCGTGCAAGCCGACAAGGAGCAGACGCTCCGCACGCTGATGGGTATCGCGCTCGACGAGAAAGACTGGGACGGCGCCGCCCGGTTCCACGCCGAGCTCGTGAAGCTGCAGCCGTCGAGCCTCTTCGTGAAGGGCGAGCTCGGGCGCGAGCTCTACAATCGCAGCGAGTACGTGCGCGCCGAGGCCCAGCTGAAGGAGGTCGTCGCGGCGGCGGCCGGAGACAACCGCGCCCTGGCTCCGTCGCTGAAGGAGCTCGGCCTCGCTCAGGCGAAGGCGCACGAGAACCAAGAGGCGCTCGCGACGTTGAAGCGCGCCCTCTCGGCGGCCGGCGCCCAGAGCGCCCTCCGCGCGCAGATCTACGACATCATGACGGACATCTACCGCGCGGATCAGCAGCTGCCTGCGCTCGTGAAGGAGCTCGAGGACCAGCACGTGAGCGACTACTCGCGTCTGGCTCTCCTGGCGGCCCTCTACGAGGAGACAGGCGACGCCCTCAAGGCCATCGAGACCTACAAGCGCGCGCTCGCCCTCAACCCGCGCGAGGTCGACCTGCGGCTGCGCATGATCCGTCTTCTTCAGACCAACGGCGATCTCGACCGCGCCATCGCCGAATACGAAGGACTCATCCGCGCGGCCCCCTATAACCCCCAGTTCGTCTTCGAGGAGTGCGACGCGCTCTTGCAGCGCGGCGACCATGCGCATGCCCTGAGGCTGGTGACGGACCTCGAGGCCCGCGCCGCGGGCGACGAGGAGGTCCTCTCGCGCGTCGCGGACTTCTACGCTCGCATCGGCGAGAACGACCGCTCCCTCAAGGTGCTCCAGCGGCTGGCGCTGACGTCGAACGCCGACCCCGGGCACCTGGTCGACCTCGGCGACCGCTACTTCCAGGCGGGGAACGTGCCGCTCGCGATGCAGACGTGGAAGAGGATTCTCGCCGTCGTCCAGCCGCGGGCGAAGGCCCTCGTCGCGCTCGGCGACGTGTACCTCGAGCACGACCGCACGAACGACGCGCTCGCCGCGTACCGAGAGGCGGTCGACCTCGAGCCCACGAACCTCGCGTACAAGAAGGCCCTGGCGGCCGCGTACGAACGGGTCCGGTCGTACCGGGAGGCGCTCTCGCTCTACGAGGAGACGGCACGCAAGGCCAAGGAGAAGGGCGACAAGGCGCTCCTCCGTGATGCCCGTACGCGCATCGTCACGCTCTGGGGGCTGGAGCACGTTCTCGAGCAGCAGATCGCGCCGCTCCGGCAGCAGTTCGGCGCGACGCCGCCCGATGCCGAGGCCGGAAGGACGCTCGCCGAAGTGCTCATGCACATGAGGCGCCTCCCGGAAGCCGAGGCGACGCTGCGCCGGGTGCTCGAGGTCGCGCCCGGCGAAGGCGAAACGTACGGCGCGCTCGAGCGGGTGCTCGTCCAGGAGGGCAAGATCGCCGACGCGATCGGGGTGCTCGAGAAACTGGCGTCACTCGAGCCCACGCGCGCGCGAGAGCTCTACCAGCGGATGGCGCAGTATGCCCTCCAGATCTACAAGGACGACGACGCCATACGGTACGCCGCCCGCGCCGTGGAGCTGAATCCCGACGACGCCGAAGGCCACAGGCGCCTCGGCGAGATGTACCGCTCGAGGCAGGACGTCGATCACGCGATCGCGGAGTTTCGCGCGGCGATAACGAAGAACGATCGCCTCTACGTCGTCTACTTCGAGCTCGCGGATCTCCTCCTGTCGAAGGGCCAGGCGGAGGAGGCAGACCGCCTATTCCGGAGCGTCGTGCGCGGCGCGCCGGACGAAGAGCTCGTGGCCAGGGCGGCCCGACTGTCGATGCAGATCAACCTCGGCAAGGGGACGCTCGAGTCGCTCGAACGCGACCTCTTGCCCATGGCGATCGGCAACCCGCAGCGGCCGATTTACCGGCGTCTCCTGGTGGAGATCTACGGGAGTCTCACGTTCGGCCTGGTGCAGCGCGTCCACCACGGCACGCCGCCAGAAGCCGATGACGCGCGGGCCCTGCTCGGCCGCATCGGCGCGCGCGCCGTGAAGCCGCTGCTCGACGCGCTCGTCGATCCGGACGCGGGGCAGCAGCGGATCGCCATCGATGTGCTGGGCTACGTGCAGAACCGGAACGCCGCGCTGCCGCTCTTCGCGTTCGCCACGGGGCCGGGTGAGCTCGCGCTCCGGTCGCGCGCGATGATCGCCTGCGGCGCGCTCGAGGACGCGACGCTGGTCCCGAAGTACGAGGCGCTCCTCTTTCCGAGGGACGCGAGCGGCGAAGCCGGAGGGCTCGCGGACACCGTGGCCGTGGCGGCCGTGTGGGGTCTCGCGCGAATGCGGGACCCGCGCGCGGTCCCCGTGCTCCGGCGCGTGGCGCGAACGGGAACGCCGCCGATGCGGGCCATCGCGGTGCTCGGAATGGGTATGGCGCGCGACAGGGCGTCGACGTCGGAGGTGGCGGAGATCGCGCGTTCGGTCGACTCGGGCAACGTCGTTCGGGCAGCCGCCGCGTACGCCCTCGGAGACCTGGAAGCGCAGGCGCAGGTGCCCACGCTGCTCGAGATCGCCGAGGACGGCGACGCCCTCCCGCGGCAGATGGCGCTCGTCGCCCTCGCCCACATGGCGGTTGCGAGCCCGAAGGAGCCGGCATGGCAGGGCGACGCCGTGCAGGCGATGGCCGACTCGGCGTTCGCCGGCGACGACGATACCCCGAGGGAGAGAGCGCTTGCCGGCGCCCTTCAGCGTACCGCCGTGGCCACGCTGGCGATGATCGCTTCGGGCAGCGATGAGGCGCGGGCGCATCGTGCCGCGCGCGAGCCCATGCCGGTGCCGGAGGGGTCACTCGACGTCGACGTGCTGCTCGACGCGCTCGTTCCGGCGAGCGTGTCGGAGGCCGCGCGGTCGGCGGCGCTCCTTCGCTTCGCGGATCCCTTGCAGCGCGCGGCGGTCGCCGCCTTGCGAACGTCGGGCGCCCACGCCACGGCGATGCTCGACGCGCTGGCGACGGGCGACGGAGAGTTCCTGCCGTTCGTCGCTCGCGGCGCGACGGGGCCGGCCGCGGACAAGGCGCGGACCATCGCCGCGAGCCTCGAGCCCAGCATCGTTCCGCTCGCACGGCACCCTGACCCGGCCGTCCGCACCAAGGCCCTCGTCCTCATCGCGCGGTCGAGGACGGAAGGCGCCGCCGAGGCCGTGGCGGACGGCCTCGAAGACCCGAACGAGGCCGTCCAGCGGGTCGCTCTGGCAGCCGTCGGTGCACCGCGCTCCGCCCCCGACGGGGGAGGGGCGGCGACCGACCGCACGATCGCCGCGGCCGGTCGGGTGCTCTCGGGCCACGCGACGTGGGCTGTGCGGGCTCTCGCGGCAGGCGCGCTGGGGCGACTCGGCGCGGCGGGTGGCCACGGAGGCGCGGAAGCGACGCGTCTCCTGTCCGAGGCCGCGACGGCCGACTCGTACGCTCTCGTCCGTCAGGCGGCGCTCGAGGCGCTCGCGTCGTTCGCGGGCTGCAGCGCACGCGCGCTCGCCGAGCATCTCGCGGCGAGCGACCCCGAACCCAGGGTCCGCGCCGCCGCCGAAACGGTCGCGAGATCGATCCGCGCCCGAGGGGCATGCACCCCACGTTGAAGCTAGAATGCCGCGCGTGAAGCGCGTCGTCGTGGCAGCCGCGGCGGCGCTCCTGGGAGTCGCCGGCTGCCGCGACCTGTCGAGCTTCACGACGGCCGGGAGCAGCTATCAGGGTGCCGTCGTCGCCGCGGATTTCGTCCGCTCGGGCGTCGACGCCGGCACGAACCTCTGTCTGACGCTCGACGCCGACCACCTCCAGGACGCTCCGGGCGCCCTCTCGACGAGCGACGGCCGTTTCCACGCCGTGCCCATGCGCACGATCCCGCAGATATGGCAGGACCCGCTGTCGACGCTGACGTTCGGCGAGGGAAGGATCAAGAACCTCGTCTATGTGGCCACGGCGACCACGCCGTTCGCCGACGGCAACGGGAACGACGTCTTCGTCGTCGTGTCGCTGATGCAATCGGGCGCCGTCGAAGTGCGGCTGCTCCGCGGAGCACCGGCAACCGTGTCGGACGGCGCGCCTTCGACGACGGGCGGGAACGTCTTCGCCGTCTTCAGCCTGTCGCGCCAGTCCGTCCCGTGCTCGTACTAGGCATCGAGTCTTCGTGCGACGAGACCGGCGCGGCGCTGGTCGACGAAGCGGGGCGCGTTCACGCGGACGTCGTCCAGTCGCAGGTGCACGTGCACGCGCCCTACGGCGGTGTCGTGCCCGAGCTGGCCTCGCGCGATCATCTGAGAAATATCGAACCCGTCGTGCGGGCGGCGCTTGCCGAAGGGCGGCTCACGCTGGCCGACGTCGACGGCATCGCCGTCACCCATCGGCCCGGGCTCGTCGGCGCGCTCCTGGTCGGCGTCCAGGCAGCCAAGGGCCTCGCCTGGGCGGCGCGAAAGCCGCTGGTAGGCGTCGATCATCTCATGGGCCACTTGCTTGCCGCCTTCCTGCGGCGAGGAGAAGACGACGCCCCGGCGCCACGCTTCCCGTTCGTCTGCCTCCTCGCTTCGGGGGGGCATACCGCCGTCTACCGCGTCGACGGCCCCGTCGTGGACGCCGTCAGCGAGCTCGGAGCGACCCGCGACGACGCCGCGGGCGAGGCGTTCGACAAGGTCGCCAAGCTCCTTGGCCTCGGATACCCCGGGGGCCCGGTGGTGGACCGCCTCGCGGCAGCGGGGGATGCGTCCCGCGTGAAGCTGTCGGCCCCGATGGCTTCGAGCGACTCCCCCGAGATGAGCTTCTCGGGGATCAAGACGCAGGTGAGCCGCCTCGTGCGGGACAGAGCGCCTCTCGCGGAGGCCGACGTCGCGGACGTGTGCGCCGCGTTCCAGGCGGCCGTGACCGGGGTGCTCGCCCGCAAGACGATCGCGGCCGCCGTCCGCGAGGGGGTCGAGGACGTCGTCCTGGGCGGCGGGGTCGCGGCCAACCGCGAGCTCCGGCGCCGCACGATCGATCTCGCCGCGCCGCGTGGCATTCGCGTATCGGTGCCGCCCATCGCAAGCTGCACGGACAACGCGGCGATGATCGCCTACGCGGGAGCTATGCGGCTCACGCGGGGCGAGCGTGACGGGTGGGATCTCGAGGCCACCAGCCGCACGGCGCTCGAGCGCAAGACGCGCAAGGGCCGTGGGCGGCGTTGAAACTCCCCATAGCTCCTTCTGCTCCGCGCTCCGCAGCCCTCTTGTCGTGCGAAGCACGATTCGCCGAAGGCGATTCAGGGGGAGGACTCCAGCACTCCGTGCTGGAGGGGGGCCGCCAGGCCCCCACTTGACCCATCACGACGGAGCCCGGACTGCTGCTTGCCCGAAGGGCAATGCCTTACGGGCTCCTAGTTGGTGCTGGGGCTGGTGTCGCTCTTCTTTTTGTCGTGCTTGGCGTGCTTGGAGCTCTTGGCGCCTTTGTCGTCCTTCTTCGCGAGCTTGTCGGTCGATCCAGCGGGCGCCAGCGAGATGACCAGCGTGTCGCCCTTGGCGCTCACGAGGTAGTTGGGCACGCCGTCCTTGAAGGCGACGGTCAGCTCCGCGCCGGCGGGGTCGTTCGACACCTTGATGGCGGCGATACGCGAGTCGCGCGCGGACAGCGGGCCCGCGGCCTCGACGGACCTTCGTCCCGGGATCTTCACGGCGAAGCCGGTCGGCTGTTGGGCGCCCTCGAGCGAATCGATCGCTCCGTCCATCTTGAGGCGCAGCACGTTCCCGTGATGCACCGGCCCGTTGCCGAAGGGCGCAACCCGCGCGTGCTTCTTGTGAGACGTGCCCGGCGTCGAGTCACCGTCGTCGGCTGCGGCCATCGGTGCGGGCGGAGTCGTCGCGGGGAGAGGCGCGGGATCGGCCGGCGGCGGCGTGGCGGCCAGCGCGTTGGGGCTCACCGGTGACGGCGCACCGGGTAGATCGGCCGACGCGGCGGCCCCAGTCGTGGACGACGCGGGCCCCCCGGCGTTCGTCGCCGCGGCGCCTTCGGGCTCGTGGTGGGCCTTCTTGAGGACGAGCGCGCCGGCGATCGCGGCCATCATCACGGCGCCGGCCACGACGGCCTTGCGCTGGGTCATCTGAAGCTTCGGCGCCGGGCTACCTTCCGCCAGGCTCGGCGAGCTCTCGCCGCGAACGACGCGTCTTCCGCTGGCGTGCAGCCCTCCGCCCGGGGGCATCGACGTCGTGCGACGGGCCGCGCCGCCCTCGTCTACCCGCTGCGCTCGCCGCTGGGCGATGAGGGCGACGGTGGTCTTCGCGCGCCGGGCGAACCGCTCGAACGCGGGGCCGATGCGGGCGATGTTGCGCGCGAGGGCGCCTTTCATCTGGTTGGACGCTTCCTCGACGGCCGCGAGGTCGTCGGAGGCCTGGGCGACTTGCGGGCTCGGCGGCATGGCGGGCGCCGCGCCGCGAACGCTGTCGGCCTGTGCGGGGAGGTCGGCGTAGCGCAGCGTGACGACGAGCTGCGGGACGTTCGAGGTGGGGTCCACGGCGACTTCGACGCGGTCGATGCAGGCCGGACGCTTGCCGCCGTTCTGCGCGTCCTCAAGCTCGAGCTGCTTGCCGACCTGGAGGAATCCGAGATCGCTGCCGACGGTCACCTCCGTGGGATGCGCGTCCTTGATCTTGGCGCGCATCGGGGACGCGAGCCCCTCGATGTGCAGCCGCACCTTCGACCCGGCGTGGACCTGCGGCGCGTTCGCTCCGACTCCGCAGATGCGCTTGAGGGCGTCGACACTGTCCCCGTCCATCTCCGTGAAGCGGACGCCGAACTCGCCGCCCTTCGCCTGGCCCTGCGACCAGACGACCTCGCCCGCGACGAGCACGGTCTTGTTGGGTCCTCCGTCGAAGCGGCAAGTCAAAGGCTGCCCCAGCTCCGGAAGGTAGGCGGTGCGAAGCTGAATCCCCTCCTCGGAGACGTTCACGGCTTGCGCCTCGAACGACGGGCCAAGTGCCGCGCCCACCTCGACCAATCCGTCGAAAGGCATCCGTGTAGCTCCAGGCGCTCGGCGATCCTCGGTGCTCATCTCTTCCTCCGTGGTCCCTCCGCGATAGAGAATTGAGGTAAAGAGGGCCAAGTTTATGCCCACCCATCTGGTGCTCGGCATCGAGACAATCCCCGACCCCGAGCTGCCCCGTCTGGACGACAGCGACCGGGTGCCGCCGGCGCCGTACAACCAGATCGTCGCGGTGGGCTGCATGCTGCTCGAGGACTACGTGCCGAAGCGACTCGGCGTCGTCGGCGAGGGCAAGGCCGAGGGCGACATGCTGGCCGACTTCGCTCAGTGGCTCGACGCGAAGAAGCCGACGGTCGTGACGTGGAACGGGCGGGGCTTCGACATGCCGGTCATCACGAGCCGCGCGCTGCGGCACGGCGTGCCGATGCCGTGGTGGTTCACGGACCGCAACACGCGCTACCGCTACTCGACCGAGGGGCACTTCGATCTGATGGACTTTCTGACCGACTTCGGCGCCTCGAAGAACGCACGCCTCGACGTGTATTCGAAGCTCGTCGGCTTCCCGGGCAAGGTCGGCGTCGACGGCTCGCAGGTGGCTCCGCTGGTGCACGCGGGCAAGCTCGACGAGGTCGCGGCGTACTGCCTGTGCGACGTCGCGCAGACGGCCGCCATCTTCCTCCGCGTCGAGTTCCTCCGTGGCACCTTCGATCGCGCCCGCTACCAGGAGCTCGCGCGCACCCTGCTGACGTTCATCGACGAACAACCCAAGCTCGAGCCGATTGCCACGAAGATCGATCGCGCGCGGTTCACGCTCGGATGAGGGGAACCGCAGATCGACCCAACCGAACCCAAAGTTGCTAAAGTGGGATGTTCGTGTGCTTCTTTGGGGGGTTGCTGTCGCGCTTGTCCTTGAGCATCTCGAGGCTGCTGTGGAGGCGAGCCCGCAAGGTCCTCGGGTAGATCACCTCGTCGATGAAGCCTAGTTCCGCCGCCTTGTACGGGTTCGCGAACTTCTGGCGGTAATCAGCGACGAACTCGGCGCGCGCGGCCTCGGGGTTCGAGGCCTGCGCGATCTCGCCGCGCCTCACGATGTTGACCGCGCCCTCCGGGCCCATCACCGCGATCTCGGCGGTCGGAAAGGCGAAGTTGATGTCCGCGCGAATGTGCTTGCTCGCCATGACGTCGTACGCCCCGCCGTAGGCCTTGCGCAGGATCACCGTGACCTTCGGGACCGTCGCCTCCGCGAACGCGAAGAGGAGCTTCGCGCCGTGCTTGATGATGCCGCCATACTCCTGGTCGGTTCCGGGCATGAACCCCGGCACATCGACGAAGGTCACGATCGGGATATTGAAACAGTCGCAGAACCGCACGAAGCGCGCGGCCTTCATCGACGAGTGGATGTCGAGGACGCCGGCGAGAATCATCGGCTGATTGGCCACGACGCCCACCGCGCGACCGCCGACGCGCGCGAAGCCGACGACGATGTTCGCCGCGTACGCCTCCGCGATTTCGAAGAGGTACCCGTCGTCGACGACCGCCCTCACGACGTCCTTGACGTCGTACGGCCGCGACGGCTCGAGCGGGATCATCGTGTCGAGCTCGGGCACCTCGCGGTGGGGGGAGTCCTGCGTGGGCTTGTGGGGAGGGTCTTCCTGGTTGTTCGACGGCAGAAACGACAGGAGCTCGCGCGTCTGCGCGAGGCACGTCTTGTCGTCGGGCGACGTCAGGTGGCACACGCCGCTGCGGGTCGCGTGGGTCGTCGCGCCGCCCAGGTCTTCCTTCGTCACCTCCTCGTGGGTGACGGTCTTGATGACGTCTGGGCCGGTGATGAACATGTAACTCGTCCCCTCGACCATCAGGATGAAGTCCGTGATGGCCGGCGAGTAGACGGCGCCCCCGGCGCAAGGCCCGAGGACGCAGCTTATCTGCGGGATGACGCCGCTCGCGAGCGTGTTCCGGAGGAAGATGTCCGCATACCCCGCCAGCGACTCCACACCCTCCTGGATCCGCGCCCCGCCGGAGTCGTTCAGGCCCACGACCGGCGCCCCTACCTTCATCGCCAGGTCCATGACCTTGCAGATCTTCTGGGCGTACGCGCCGCTCAGGCTTCCGCCGAAGACGGTGAAGTCCTGCGCGAAGACGAAGACCTTGCGCCCGTCGATGAGGCCATGCCCCGTCACGACGCCGTCGCCGAGCACCTTCTGCTTCTCCATGCCGAACTCGTTGCAGCGGTGAACGACGAGGCGTCCGAGCTCGAGGAAGCTGCCCGGGTCGAGGAGCAGATCGATCCGCTCGCGGGCCGTCAGCTTCCCCCCTTCGTGCTGCTTCTTGATTCGCTCTGCGCCTCCGCCGGCAAGGGCACGGGCGTTCATGTCGTCGAGACGGGCGGCAGGCGCGGAGGGGGGCATGGACGGCGTGGGCATAGGTCCGTCCTATAACCCATTGTCGGCCCCCCGAGCGGCTCGGGTTCCCGCTAGGCCGGGCTCGAGTTCCCCGCTATCCTCCCCCAGGGTGGCGAGGAACGTCCCCGCCTGCCTCGAACCGCCATGCAGCCAAGCTTCGCACCACCGAGTCCCTATCCCCTGACGGGGGAGGTGCTCGACGGGAAATACCGGATCGAGCGGCTGCTCGGCGAAGGGGGTATGGGCGCGGTCGCGAAGGCGACTCACCTTCTCCGCCGCGCTCCGGTGGCGCTGAAGTTCATGAGCCCCGCTGTCCTCCAGATGACGGGCGCGGTCGAGCGGTTCGTCAACGAAGGCGTCGCCGCGTCGCAGATCGACAGCGACCACGTCGTGAAGATCTTCGACGTCGGTCGCATGGCGAGTGGTGCCCCTTACCTCGTGATGGAGTACCTCGAAGGGTGCGACCTCGCGCAGCTCCTCGAGCGCGAAGGCCCCATCCTCCCCGGACCGCGCGCGGTCAACTTCACCCTCCAGATCTTGCGCGCACTCCAGACGGCGCACGCCGCCGGCATCGTCCACCGCGACATGAAGCCGTCGAACTGCTTCGTCATCACGAAGGACGGTGACCCCGACTTCATCAAGCTGGTCGACTTCGGCATCAGCAAGGTGAAGAGCGCCGACGAGGCGCCCGCGGCACACCTGACTCGCACCAACAGCGCCCTCGGGACGCCGCTCTACATGTCGCCCGAGCAGGCCCGTTCGCCGCGCGACGTCGATCACCGGACGGACCTCTACTCGGTGGGCGCGATCCTCTACGAGATGCTCACCGCCCGCACGCCCTACACGGCCGACTCCGGCGAATACACGGAGATCCTCTTCAAGATCTTCACGACGGATCCCGAGCCCATCAAGGCCTTCCGTCCCGACCTGCCCGACGGCCTCGCGGCGGCCGTGCACCGGGCGCTCACGCGCGATCTCGACCAGCGCTTCGCGTCGGCCGTCGACATGGCCGAGGCCCTGGCCCCTTACGGTGACGAGAGGGGCGCGGGGATGCTGGCGCGGATGCGCGGCACGCGGCCGGCAAGCATGCTGCCCAGCGTGCAGCCGGGAGGCCTTTCGCTCACGCCGTCGAACGTCGGCGCCCGCGCCGCTCCGTCGGAGGCGACCGCGCGGACATTCATGGCGAGTGCGGCGTCGGTCCCTCCCGGGCCGGTCCCCACGGACGTCGGCGTCACGCGGGAGACGCCGCCCGCGCAGACCGGGTCGCATCCGGCAAAGTCGCGCGCGCCGCTCTTCGTTGCAGCGGCTGCCATTTCTCTTCTCATCGGGGCCGCCGGAGTCGTGGCGATGAAAGGCCACGCGTCCACGACGACAGGAGGGGCCGCGGCGGCAGGGCCCGACCTCTCCCCCAAGGCGCCCGCGACGCCGGTGACGATGGCCACGCTCGCGCCACCCCCCGCGCCGACGCTTCCGATGCCTGCCGATTCGACCGCTGCCTCGGCCAGCGCTTCCGCCGCCGCCAAGCCTCCCCCGCGTCCCGTAGTGAACCAGCCGGTCGCACCGGCCGGTGCACCGATGTTGCCCAGGCAGCTCGGTGACGTGAAGTTCCACTGAGTCCTTTGCTCTCGCGAGATTCCGCAATGACCCGATTTCCCCGATCGCTTCCCTTTGCCTTCGCTGCCCTTCTCGCATCCGGCGTCGCCCTCGCGCAGCCGCAGGCAAAGCCCGTCGACGTCCGCGCGCAGCTTCCCGAGACGGCGCGCAAGGCCTGGGACGCCGCCAAGCAACTGGCCGGGGCGAGCGACTTCAAGGGCGCGCTCGTCGAGTTCCAGCGCGCCTTCGAGCTCTCGCACGACCCGCGCGTCCTCTACAACGTGGGCGTCACCGAGAAGCTCTTGACCCACTACGCGCGCGCCGTCGACGCCTGGGAGAAAGAGCTGAAAGAGGGCGCGGCCGAACTCAACCCCGCCGAGGTCCAGGAGATCCGCTCGTCGATCGCGGTCGTGCAGCAGTTCGTGACGATCATCGACGTCCTCGCCACCGAGCCGGACGCGACGCTCTACATCGACGACATCGCCGTGGGGAAGACGCCCTTCACGGGGCCGGTGCGCATCGACGTCGGCAAGCGCACCGTCAAGCTGACGAAAGAAGGCTTCCTCGACTCGATCCAGACGGTGGACATCGGGTCGGGCCAGCGCATCCCCGTGACCATCAAGCTCGAGCCCCTCACCAAGACGGCGCTCGTCGCCATCACCGTCGGCGGCGCGACGAGCGCCACGGTGTACGTCGACGGCAAGGACGTCGGCCCCGCGCCGTTCAAGGGCGAGCTGACGGCGGAGAGGCACACGATCGAGGCGCGGTCCCCCGGCTACGTCACCGTCGGGCAGACGGTGGACGTGCAGTACAAGACGCCCGTGAGCCTCGTGCTCACGCTGTCGGCGGAGCGCCACCAGGGCCGCATGCACGTGATCGCGCCGGAAGGCTCGGAGATCACGGTCGACGAGCGCGTCGTGGGCTCGGGCACGTGGGACGGCGTCGTCTCGACGACGGGCGGCCACCAGCTCGTCGTGCACAAGCCCGGCTTCCAGACGTTCTCCTCCGAGGTCTTCGTCGCCGACGATCAGACGCGGGACGTGAGCGTCACGCTGAACAAGGAAGTGGGCACCAACTGGGTGGCCTGGAGCATCGGCTCACTCCTCGTCGTCACCGGCGGCATCGTCGCGGGGTACTTCATCTTCCAGCCGTCGAACGGAGGGGCGTACCAAGGCACGCTCCCGCCGTTCACCACGGCGACCAGCGCGCACGGCGTGCACTTCAAATAGAGAGGACGTTTGGCATATGCGTAGGTTTGGCGCGAAGACGTTGGCGTGGAGTGCGCTCGCGATAGCGAGTGCAGGGGCGGCGGGTGGCACGGGCTGCAAGGCAACCCAGGCGACAGAGCTCGTTCCCGGGGTGTCGACGCAGATGGTCGTGACCAAAGACCTCAACATCATTCGCATCGACGTGGAGGGGAACGGGGTCGTCAAGTTCTGCCAGCAGTACCCCGTCGCGCCGAACGGCATTGTCCAGCTTCCGAGCACGCTCGGCGTCATTCCGGAGCAGTCACCCGACACGATCGTGACCGTCACGATTCGCGGGTACGACGTCCCGGGCTCGATGGGCGCGGACATCATGAACTGCCCGATGGTCGAGAGCCAGGCGGCCGCCGTCGATGCGCCCGCCGATCCGACGGACAACTCGGGGACCGGGCCGCGCATCATCCGCCGATCGATTCAGTCTTACGTGAGCGGCCACATTCTCTTCTTGCCGATGCCGCTCACGTACTCCTGCCAGGACGTGGACTGCTCGGCGATGGGCGAGAACTACTCGTGCAAGGGCGGACTTTGCCTCGACGCGACAATCGCGGATTCGTCCACGCTGGTGGACTTCGACCCGGCCCTTCTCGACGGTACGGGGCTCTGCTTCAGTCCGAAGGAGTGCTTCCCGAACACCGACCCTCCGACGACGGCGCCGGCGGCGCTGGTCGACGCCGACACCTGCACGTACGGATTCCCTCCCTGGGAGACTGCGGTGCAAGGGTCCGACGTGAACGTGCGCATCTATTACAAGGACATCACCTGGCAGCCGAACGCCGCCGGCGGGTGGGAGCAGGTCGTCGCCGAGGCAGGTGAAGAGGAGATCCTGAACGAGGATCCCATCGAGGGATTCACCGTCGTGAACGCGGCCGACGCAGGCCTTCCCACTGACTCGGGGGGGACGTTCCCCGGCGTGGACGCGGGGCCGACGTACAACACGAGCGGGCCGCTCATCCGGCTCGCCCAGGGGCTGTGCAACCTCGCGAAGGCGGCGACTACGCCCCCGCCCGCCCCGACGTCGGGCACGACGCCCGTGACGTACCACACGATCAGCGACGTCCAGGTGGCGGGCGTGTGCGCGCCCAAGGAGCTCTTGCTCCCGATCTGCGCCGCCGAGCGCAACAACTCAGCGGTCCTTCCGGACGGCGGGACGACGACGGGCGCGTGCAACGTGGCCATCCCGATGGACCCGGCGCCGAGCGCGATGTACCTCGTGATGGATCAGTCGGTGTACATGCACGGCGCGTACGGCGCCGCCGGTTCGGCGCAGGCGCTGGCGCTGTCTCTCACCGACCCGGTGTTCAAGGAGACATTTGCGGCGTTCAAGTTCCTGAACGACCCGACGGAGGGGGACTGCTCGGCGACGCCGCCGTCGACGTATCTCACGCCGACTTTGCCGTTCGACATCGCCGGGGAGGCGCAGCCGCAGATCGCGACGCAGCTCAGCGGGTGGGCGCCATCCGAAGCACCCAGTGGCGCGTGCATGGCGGGCAACATGGGCACGGGGTTGGGCGGGTGCGCGACCAACCAGTTTTGTTACCTGAGCCAGTGCTACACGCCGAACCCGCTCGACCTTCAGGGCGCCATGCAGAGCGCCGCCAGCGGGGTGGGCGCCTACGCGGAAGTGCAGAACTTCCTGACGACGAGCCAGATCAACTCCCCGAACGTCGCCGGCGTCATGTTCATCGTGAATCGTGCGCCGGTCTCGGGCCCGGCCACGCCGCCCGAGGCGCAGGACTGCACCCCGGCTCTCACGGTACCCATCAGCAGTACGGACCCCGCGTTCACGCCGAACTGCAGCACAGTGGACACGAATTCGGCGGGCAACTGCGCGACCAACGATTGCACGTGCGCGGTCGGCGCCGCTTTGCAGACCATCGAGACCGAGGCGCAGAACGCCTTCTCGACGAGCGGGCTACGCACCTACTTCGTCGTCCTGGACAACGACGACCAGGGCGCGCCAGAGCCGATCCAGTTCTTCCAGACGGCCGCCGCGGACGTTCCTCAGGCCGTGACGACGCTGGACGCGACGATGCTGAGCGCCGCCACTACCGGGGGCCTCACCGCCGGGGCCATGACGGATGTCGGCAACTTCCTCCAGTCCATCACGCAGCTCGGCACCTGCCTCTACCAGCTTCCGCCGGACGTCGCTCCGGGCACGGCGGCGACGAGCCTCGAGGTCGCCTTCAGCCCTGCCGGGGTTCCACCGGGAGACGGCCAGATCATCGTCAAGGCCGTGACCGGTTGCACCGCGGCCGCCGAGGCGAGCACCAACCCGCCTCCGCCCGACGGGTGGAGCTACGACGGCACGAACCGTATCCGCATCTGCGGCCAGCCGTGCTCGACGCTACGCAACTACGTCATCGCGGCCGCCTCGACGGAGGCCGCGGTGCCGGTGACGATCGCGAACCTGTGCAGCGGGACGACGTCCGTACCGACGTCCGGCGAGGACTCCGGTTCGGGGGTGACTGACGAGGCTGACGCGTCGACCGGCACCAGCAGCAGTAGCGGCGACGCTGCCGACATTGCGTGCAACGCGAACTCCTGCATGTTCGGCTGCTGCTCGGCGGGCGGCCAGTGCATCACGACGGAAGCGGACAACGCGTGCGGAACGAACGGCGTCTTGTGTCAGAACTGCGGCGTCGGGACGTGCGTCGGCGGCACATGCTCGGGGGGCACGGCCGACTCAGGCCAGTAGGTCCCAGTTTCAGCCACCGTCCCCCGAGGCTCCCAGAACACCCTGCACCGGCGCGCTCGCGGCGGGCGGCGGCCAGACGAACGGCGTGTCCGTGCACGTGGGCGTCGTTGACCCGGTGCACCCGGGGAGCGACGACGCGTCCGGCAGCTCCGCGTACCCGCAGAACGTCGCCACGTACTCGCCTGCCGGGGCACAGGCGGGGGTGATGCACGCCATCGCCCCGGCGCCGCAGGTGCCCGACGCGTAGTACGTCCCATCCCAGGTGGTAGTCGCCCCCGCGTCGCCGAGCGCCGACGGGACGGCGCACTGGTCGGTGCACCCGATGGGCTGGCACTGGCTGCACATCGTCTGGCAGGGCATGTCGACGGCGAGCGAGGCGTCACTCCCCGCGGCGCGGATGGCTAGCCACTCGGTCGAACAGGTATCCGGGGCTCCGAGGCAGTAGTGGGTGGAGGCTCCGGCGGAGGCGCGCAAGACGAACGTCGCCATGCCCGTGACGCAGCCCGCGTCGGTCGCCCCCGCGTCGTCGCCTGCCTTCGCGTCGGACGGCGACGTGGCATCCCCACCGCCCGCGCTCCCGTCCGCCGGGGCATTCGCGGCGGTACTCCCGCAACCGGCCGACCCCGCGAGAACCGCCGCCCCGAGAATCCATCGGAAGACCGCCATACGAACGAAGATACGCCGGAACCGGGACCTACGCGCCCCGCCTAGGGTCACGATCCGCCGCTCGAGGTCACCGATCCGCGCCCCAGAGCTCGCGATCCGGCGCATAAGGTCCCGGAAGCACGCCACAAGGCTCCCGACCCGACGCGTAAGGTTCCCGATGCGCCGCATGAAGCTCCCGATCCCCCGCGTGACGCCGCCGAATCGCTCCGTAAGGTCTCCGATCCGCCGCGTAGCGCTCTGATCGCGCCCCGATTGGCACCCAAGTCGCGTCGACGGGTCCCCGGATGGCACCGATCGGCACCTCGTGCGGCGAGATCGGTCCCGATCGCCCCGGGATCAGAGCTTCATGCGGCGGGTCGGGAACCCTGCGCGGCGGTTCGACGACCTCACGCGGCGGATCCGAGACCTTGCGCGCCGCTCATCGAGCTTCACGGCGCTGATCTGGAGCGATCAGGGCCCGAACTGCATCCCTATGAACGGTCCGAGGAACACTTGAGGACCCGTCGCCAGGTGATACGACGGCGTGGGGATGAACTGCGGGGTCGTGTTGCCCGTGTTCGCGTTCCCGTTCGTGAGCGCGCTCGGATTGCCGAGGGGTTCCGGCGACGCTGACGGCGTGGCGTTCGTCCCGGCGATGCTCGCGTTCTCCGCCCACATCTCGAGGCCGACGGCGATCGCCACAGTCGAAGACGCGCGGAAGTGAATGGCGGCCTCGAGCGTCAGCGCCGGCGAGATGTACGACACGGGGCTCGGCACGTAAGTCGTCTCGAGCTGCGGCTGCTCGGCGGTGGTCACGGCGTCGCGCTTCATGATCATCAGCTTGTAGGAGAGCCCCAGACCGCCCGCGACCGTCGCCCGGATGGCGCTCCCCTGGAAGGTCGCGCGCACGCGAAAGGCGCCGAGCCCGCCCGCGCGAACGAACGTGAACGTCTCGTTACGCGCCGGCATGGACGCCGGCAGGGCGGCACCCGAGGGAGCCACGCCCGTGAAGTGCGCCGTCTGCTGCACGGTGTCCCCGCTGCCGCCGACCATCAGCTCGAACCCGACGGGGTCCCACGTCCAGCCGAGGTAGCCGAAGGCGCCGCCGCCCACCGGCGAGGGCGTGGTGCAGGACGTCGCGCCGAGGGTGCTGCAGCCGGTCTCGAGCTCCGTGCCCATGCCGCCGACGCCGAAGAGGCCCAGAAACCCGAAGCCCCCGTAGATGCCCTCGATCTTGCGCTCCGCGCTCCCGCCAGTCGGCCCGATCGACGCGACGGGCTTCAGCGTCACCGTCTCGGCCGACGTGTCGTTCGGGCCCAGCGTCACCGACTTCTCGTAGCGCTCGTAGCCCTCGCGCGAGACGACGATGGTGTGCGGCCCGGGCGTCACGTCGCCGGCGAACGCGCCCTCGCCCTTGATCGCGCTGTCGATGTAGATGAGCCCCTTGCCGTCGTTCGTCCGCACCTGGATGTGGGCGGCGGTCGACGCGGAGGGGAGATCGACCGTGAGGCGCGCGCCGGCCACGACGTCGACGGTCTGCGGCGCGGCGGAGACCATCGAACCGCGGCCGCCGATCTGGTGCGGGCCCAGCGGGACGTCGCCCTCCCACGGCGACGCGCCGACGTCGACGCCGTCGATCGTCACGCGGAGGACGTCGCTCCCGTTCGCGTGGACGACGACGTGGCCCTGGGTCGCCTGCGGCGTCAGCGCGACGTCCACGACCGCCTTGCCGTCGGCGGGGACCTCGGCACGCGCCGCGAACGGCGCGAAGCCAGCCTTGGTGACGTGCACCCCGTGCGACCCGACCGCGACGCGGACGAGGGCGGGCACCGGCGAGGTTCCGATGGACTTGCCGTCCAGCTCGACGTCCGCGCCTGCGTCGGCCACGCGTATCGAGAGCCACCCGGTCTTCGTCGCGAGCTCCTTCAGTCGCGCGCCGACGAGCCCCTTCTCTCCGGGCCCGTACTTCGTGGCGTACGTGCGCTGGGCGTCGTCGTACGTCTCGTACGACTCACCCAGCCGGCCAAGCTGGTACAGCGCATCCGCGACGCCGAGCTGCGCCCGCCAGCTCGGCGTGGCGTGAAGGGCAGCCTGATAGTGAGTCAGCGCCCCTTCCCAGTCCTTCGTTCGCGCGGCCTTGTCGCCGGCGGCGATCTCGTTCGCGGTCGGGGGGGTCGGGGGCGCGGGCTGGGCGAGCGCTGGCGCCGATGCCGACGCCATCGAGAGCATGAGAAAGAGCGCGAGCGACCGCGAGCGATGGGGAACCAAGCTGAGCTTGGAAGGTATTGAATGGTGCGGGATCCCGTCAACGAGTTCCGCGCGGAGGGTCGACGTATGTGACCAGATCGCCGCGAAAGGTGCGCAGTGTCGTCTTTCCGGGGCTCCGTTCGACGACGTACTCGGGGCTGACGGGGACCTTGCCGAGGCCTCCCGGCGTGTCGCAGATGAACCTGGGCAAGGCGATGCCCGAGAGCCGGCCCTGGAGGCCCTCCATCAGCGCGACGCCGCGTCCGAGCGGCGTGCGCAGGTGGCCCGTGCCGCGGACGGGGTCGGCCTGGAGCAAGTAGTAGGGGCGCACGCGGGCCCTTACGAGACCGCGGAAGAGGCTCTCGAGCGCGCGCTCGTCGTCGTTGATGCCCGCAAGAAGGACGGTCTGATTCATCACCGGGAACCCGGCGTCGGCGAGGCGAGCGCAGGCTTCCACGGCGTCGAGCGTGAGCTCCTTGGCATGATTGAAGTGCGTCATGACCCAGAGCGGGTGATGGGGCCTCAGCGCGTCGGTGAGCTCCCGCGTGATGCGCATGGGAAGGGTGACCGGGACGCGGGTCGCGAGGCGGATCGTGTCGACGCTCTCGATCGCGCGGACCGCGGCGACGATCCGCTCGAGACGTTCGGTGGCCATCGTGAGGGGGTCGCCGCCGCTCACGATGACGTCCTTCACCTCCGGGTGCGCGCGCAGCCACGCGAAGGCCGGGGCGAGGCTCTCGAGGGACACGGCGCCCTCGCCGCCTCCGACGATCCGCGATCGCGTGCAGAAGCGGCAGTAGACGGCGCACCGATCGGTCGCGAGGAGGAGCACGCGGTCCGGGTACCGCTGCACGAGATGCGGGGCGACCTCGTGGGCCACCTCGCCGAGCGGGTCGACGAGGTCTCCCGGGACTTCGACGCTCTCGCGCGCGTCGGGGACGCACTGCCGCCGGATGGGGCATCCGGGGTCCATTCGATCGACGAGCGACAGGTAGTACGGCGTTATCCGGATCGGGAGCCCCTCGGTCTCCGCGCGGCGCGCCCCTTCGAGCTCGCCGTCGGTCAGCGGGAGCGCCCGCGCGAGATCATCGACCGACCCCACGGCGTTGCGGAGCTGCCAGCGCCAGTCCAGCCAGTCGCTCTCTCTGCGTTCAGCGTTCAATGAGCAGCCCCTGCGTCCGCCGGAGGCCCGTCCACCTTCACGGTGGCGAGTGCCGCCTCGTCGACCTGCACCGGGTACTGCTTGCGGAGCTCGTCGATCAGCTCCTCTTGCCTCGCGTGGAGCTTGTCCTGGGCGAGCTTCACGCGGATGGACCGCTCGGCGTCAGCGACGCTCCGGTCGTGCGCGTCGGCCTTGCTCGTGAACCTGACGACGTAGAACTTCCCTCCCGACGCGACCACCCGCGGCAGCACGTCTCCGACCGCCGCGATCTCGAAGGCGCCCGCGCGCACTTCGTCGGGTATGCGCGGGTTGCCGCCGCGATTGTCGCCCGGCGGACTGACGAAGCCGAGGTCACCGGCGAGATCGACCGGCACGTTGGCCTTTGCCTGGGGGTCGATCGACTTCGCGCGTACGAGCTCGCCCCATTGGGCGGCGGTCGTCTTCGCCGCGGCCTCGAGCGCGGCAGCGGCGGCTGCCTGGCTGGAGAGAACGATGGCGGACACGCGACGGCGCTCGGGGTCGTGAAAGTCCGCCTTGTGCGCGTCGTAATACGCGCGCACCTCGTCCGCCGGGACGTCGGCCGGCGCGGGCGCTCCTTCGCGCGCCTTCTCGAGGTACGCGTCGCGGAGGATCTCGCGGATCTCCTGATCGGTGACGGGGTCCTTGTCGTAGCCCTGCGCGCGCGCCTCGTCGGCGAGCAGCATCACGTCGATCATCTCGCCGAGGAGCTCCTTGCGCCGCTCCGGAGCCTCGTAGCGGAGGCGGTCGAACTGGTCCATGTGATGGAGCGCCGCGACGTACTCGCCGAGCGTTATCGTTCGATCGCCGACTCGCGCCAGCACCTGGGCGCTCTGCTCCGGCGTGAGCCCTTCGCTCGCGGCTGGCCCCGCGTCGCCCTGCGCGGCCGGAGCGGACGAGCCCTTGCAGGCCGCCAGGGCGAGCGCGACAACGGCGGCTCGAGCGAGACGATACAAGCGACTACCCCTCGACAATCGTGCCGATCGGATCACCCAGGACCACTCGCTTGATGTTGCCACGCGTCGCCATCTTGAAGACGCGGATCGGAAGCGAGTTGTCGCGGCACAGCGTGACGGCGGTCGAATCCATGACGCCGATGCGATCGGCGAGAAAGCGGTCGAACGTCATCCGGGGGTACATCTCGGCCTCCGGGAAGTGGACCGGATCGCGGGCGTAGATGCCCTCGACCTTGGTGGCCTTACACAGGCACTCGGCGTGGATCTCCATCGCGCGGAGCGCGGCCGCGGTGTCGGTCGAGAAGTACGGGTTCCCCGTGCCGGCTGCGAAGATGACCACGCGGCCCTTCTCGAGGTGGCGGATCGCGCGGCGGCGGATGTACGGCTCGGCGACCTGCCGGAGGTCGAGCGCGGTCATGACGCGCGTCGCGACGCCTACCTTCTCGAGCGCGTCCTGGAGCGCGAGGGCGTTGATCACCGTCGCGAGCATTCCCATGTAGTCGCCCTGCGCCCGATCCATCCCGACGCTCGCGCCCTTGAGGCCGCGGAAGATGTTGCCGCCGCCGACGACGATGCCGATCTGCGCGCCGAGCGCGTGCACCTCGGAGAGCTCCTGCGCCGTGGCGCGGATCATCGGCCCGTCGATGCCGAAGCCGCCCTCGGCGGCGCACAGGGCTTCGCCGCTCAGCTTGAGGACGATACGGTGGTACTTGAGACTGGGATCGGGCGGGGGAGGTGCGACCGTGTCGTCGTCGCGCTCTACGATGGGCGGCATGAAAGCCGCCCATGCTTACTCTTCTCGCGCCGGGCTCGCAATGGCCGCCAGGCGCGCTTCGAGCGCGACGACGAGGCTCTCGGCGCCGTGAGCGCGCGCGACGAGGCTGGCCAGGCGGAGCTCGCCTTCGCCGAGCGGCGGCCAGGCCACGTCGGAGGCGGCGGCGTCGAGGTCGAACCACGCGCGGAGCCAGGTAGCGTAGAGGCGCTCGTCGGGGTCGCTCGAGACGGCGAGCTCGGCGGCGAGGTCGAGGGCCGCGTCGGTGGCGCCGTGTTCCAGCACGGCCTTCACGAGGACGTGCGTTCGGTAGAGGTCGGCCTCGCGGTTGCCCATTCGGGCGAGGCCGCGTAGATCCGCCATGCAGCGCTCGAGCCCGGCGGGGCCGCCCGTGGCGCGCTCGAGGTCCGCGTCGACGATGGTGCGGAGGCGGTCGAGGCGCCCCCCCTGCGCGAGCGTCGACGTCTCTCCGCGCTCGTGCCGCGCGGCGGCTGCGTCCCCGTCTGCGAGCAACACCGCGGCGACTCCGAGCCTCGTGGCGAAGATGCGGGTGACGAGGGGTGAGTGATCGCGCCGCCGGGCGGCGAGGGCGCGGAGGACGGGACTCCCCGTGCGAGCGGTACGAAGCTCGCTCGCGACCCGCGACTCCTCCGCGCGGAGAATGGCGAAGACGACCACCCCCAGCGGGAGACTCGCGATCGCGAAGAGCTCGACCGACGACCACGGCGAGTGCGGCCGGTGGGCGATCGCCGCGTACGCCTCCCGGACGAGGACGAGGGCCACGGCAAGGAGCCCGGTGCTCCCGGCCCACCGGAGGGGCGTGGCCACGAGGAAGCTGCTCCTCCGCCCGGACACGTCAGCCCACGGTGCCGGAGAACACGTGGCGCGCGGGGCCGAGCATGGTCACCCGTCCGCTCTCGTGGATGGTCACGTCGAGGCGACCCCCGGGCAAGCGCACGGCGATGGGTGCGCCGCGCGGAAGAAGCCCGTCCGCGCAGGCCACAGCGGCCGTCGCGCACGCGCCGGTGCCGCACGCCAGCGTGACGCCGACGCCGCGCTCCCAGACGACGAGGTCGATGCCGTCGCCGGCGACGTGTGCGAACTCGACGTTCGTGCCCCGGGGGAACTCGGGGTGGACGGCCAGGCGCGGCCCGAGGCCTTCGACGTCCGCGCGATCGAACGTCCCGAAGAGGACGGCGTGGGGGTTTCCGGCGTCGGCCAGCTTGACCTTCACCCGCTTCCCGTCCACCTCGACCGACCGCTCGCCGAGGACACGCACGACGCCCATGTCCGCGGTGACGAGGCCTTGGCCCTTCGTGTCGTCGACCGTGCACGCGCACGTCCCCGCGTCGGTGTCGACCCGCACGGTTCCGCTGGCCGCGCGGCCGGCGCGCACGAGGTGCAGCGCGACGCAGCGGACGCCGTTCCCGCACATCTCTGAGATGGACCCGTCAGCGTTGATGACGCGCATGCGGGCGTCGCAGTCGGCCGCGCGCGGGGGGAGGACGAGGAGAACTCCGTCGGCGCCGACGCCGTACCGCCGGTCGCAGAGGGCGGCCGCGCGATCGGACGAAAGGTCGCTCTCGCCCTGGGCGTCGAGGACGATGAAGTCGTTGCCCAGCCCCTCGTACTTGTGAAAGGAAACCCGCGCATCCCCCATGTTCTTATGCGGGAAACTAGCACGAGGCTGGCCCGCGCGTTGCTCCGCGCCAGCGTGCTAGGTTGCGCGGAATGGCTCGGCTTCGCTGGATGACGGCCGGAGAGTCGCACGGCCCCCGCCTCACGGCCATCGTCGAGGGTATCCCATCCGGTCTCGCTCTCCTCGCGGCGGACGTCGACGCCGATCTGGCGCGGCGGCAGCGAGGCTACGGCCGCGGTGGGCGGATGAAGATCGAGACGGACCGGGTGGAGTTCGTCGGCGGCGTCCGCGGTGGCGAGACGCTGGGGTCGCCCATCGCGATGTCGATCGCCAACCGCGACCACGACAACTGGCTCGATCGAATGTCCCCGGCGCCGATGCTCGCGACGCCCGAGCCTCTCACCCGGCCGCGCCCCGGTCATGCCGATCTGGCGGGGGGACTGAAGTACGACCGGCACGATCTGCGTGACATCCTCGAGCGCGCGAGCGCCCGCGAGACGGCGTCTCGCACGGCGGTCGGCGGGGTGTGTCGCAAGCTTCTCGCGGCCGCGGGCATCGACGTCTTCGCACACGTCGTGGCGATCGGCGGGGTCGAGATTTCGCCGGCTCTCGATCTCGCGCATGCGGACGTGCGCGCACGGTCCCGAGCGAGCGACCTGGCGTGCGCGGACCCTGACGCCGAGGGTCGGATGAAGGACGCGATCCGCGAGTCGGCCCACGCGGGCGACACGCTCGGCGGCGTCTTCGAGGTCGTGGCGACGGGCGTCATTCCGGGCCTCGGCAGCCACGTGCAGTGGGATCGCAAGCTCGACGGGCGGCTGGCGCAGGCGCTCATGAGCATCCAGGCGATGAAGGGAGTCGAGATCGGCGCCGGCTTCGGGGCGGCCCGTGTGCGCGGGTCGAACGTGCACGACGCGATCGACTACGACCGCGACGCGAAGCGCTTCGTCCGCCCGACGAACCGGGCCGGCGGGCTCGAGGGCGGCATCACGAACGGCGCTCCCGTCGTGTGCAGGGTGGCGATGAAGCCGATCGCGACGCTCAAGAAGGCGCTGGGAAGCGTCGACGTCGTGACCAAGGAGGCCTACCTGGCCGCGTTCGAGCGGAGCGACGTCTGCGCGGTCGCCGCGGCGAGCGTCGTCGGTGAGGCGATGGTCTCTATCGTCCTGGCGGACGCCCTGGTCGAGAAGTTCGGCGGTGACTCGATGCGCGAGCTCACGCGGAGCGTCGAGGGTTACCGCGAGCAGACGGCCGGCTATTGACGATGCGATCGGTCGTCCTGAGCGGCTTCATGGCCACGGGGAAGAGCACCGTAGGGCCCCGAGTCGCGGCGCGCCTGGGTCTCGGCTTCGTCGACACGGACGCCGAGATCGAGCGCGCCACGGGCAAGTCCGTCCCCGATCTGTGGCGGCTGGAGGGAGAGCCCGCGTTTCGCGCGCGAGAGGCCGCCCTCGTCGAACGGTTGCTGTCGGACGGGCCGCCGAAGGTGGTGGCGTTCGGCGGCGGCACGGTCACGCACGATCGCACGCGGAGGCTCGCCGTCTCGCGCGCCATCGTCGTGACGCTCACGGCATCCGCCGAGACGATCGTCGCGCGCGTACCGGATCTCGCCGCCCGCCCGAACCTCGCCGTCGGGGGCGACCCCGTGGCGCGCGCGCGCGAGCTTCTCGGCCTGCGCGCCGAGAGCTACGCCGAGTGTCACCTCGCCCTATCGAGCGAGGCGCTCGACCCGGAGGCCGTGGCGGACGCGGTCGTCGCCCTGACGCAGCGCGATCCGCTCCTCGTGCCCCTCGGCGGTCGAAGCTACGCCATCGACGTCTGCGCCGGCGACCCGTCACGACTCACCGACGCGATCGCGCGCGCCGCACCCTCGTCCATCGTGCTGGTGAGCGACTCGAACGTGCAACGCGCGCGAGGCGAGGCGATGAAGGCTGCCCTGCGCCCGCTGGCCATCGAGGTCCACCGCGTCACTCTCCCGCCCGGCGAAGTGCACAAGACGCTGGCGAGCGTCGGGACGATCTGGGACGCGGCGCTCGGGACCGGGGTCGACCGGGACGCGCTCGTCCTCGCCTTCGGCGGCGGCGTCGTGGGCGACCTCGCGGGCTTCGCGGCCGCGTGCCTCCTGCGCGGCGTGCGCTTCATCCAGGCTCCGACGACGTTGCTCGCGATGGTCGATTCGTCGGTCGGCGGGAAGACGGGGTTCGATCATCCGACGGGGAAGAACTTGGTCGGCGCGTTCCACCAGCCCTCGGCCGTCGTGGCCGATCTCGCTCACCTGGAGACGCTTCCCGCGCGCGAGCGTCTGGCGGGGCTTGCCGAGGTCGTGAAGATCGCGCTCGCTACGGACGCAACGCTCTTCGACCGGATCGAGAGCCATGCCGCGGCGCTGGCGCGAGGCGATCTGGACGCGCTGATGCCGGTGGTGCGGGCGGCCATCGACGCGAAGATCCGGGTGGTGCGCGACGACGAGCGCGAGGCGGGGGTACGCGCGCTCCTCAACCTGGGGCACACGGTCGGCCATGCCCTCGAGGCACACGGGGGCTACGGGCGATGGCTTCACGGCGAGGCCGTCGCGATGGGCACGGTCGCCGAGATGAACGCGGCGTCGGCGCTCGGGTGGACGCCGCGGGCGGTGACCGAGCGCGCCGTGGCGTTGCTCGATGCCCTTGGCCTGCCGGGCGCGGCAGGGCGAGACGAGCTCGCGGCCGCGTGGCCGTTCGTCTCGAGCGACAAGAAGCGGTCCGGCGACGCCATCCGCTTGCCCGTGGTGACGAAGGTGGGAGAAGCGCGCCTCGAGCGGGTGCGGCTGACTGACCTGCGCAAGGCCCTTCTTCCCCCCGCCTGAAGCCCAAGGTGGGACGGCGACCCCACTCCGACAATCGCCGGTTTTTGGCGCTCTGCGTGCGCGCGGGTTACGCTTTTGGGGTCACTCTGAATCGCCCGCCCGCGGCGCTCCCCAAGGCAGCGCGCGCGCGATTGCAGCTAAGGGAGAATGACTATGAAGCGGGTCTTTGGACACGTTCTGGCGGGGCTGAGTGTGCTCGCGGGCGGCGCCAGCGTGACGTCGGCTTGCGTTCACGACGACAGCACGATCTTCGTGTTCGACGTCCTCGCGCCTCAAGAGGTCTCGAACGGACAGCTCTGCACGTACAACTCCGATACGACGCAGAACTACCTCTCGTCGGGCATGGCCGACATCGACTTCATCGACGGCTACGTCCCCACCTACCTGGTCGGCAATCAGATGGTGCCCCAGGGCAACCCGACGACCCCGCAGGACGAAACGTCGTACGTGATAATCCAGGGTGCCATCGTCCGCATCACGGACTCCGCAGGCAACCAGCTGACGACCTTCACGCGGCTCACTTCCGGGCCGATTCCCCCTCTCAGCGGCACGACGCCCAGCTTTACTCCCATCTCCGTCTTGACGATCGATCGCGACACGCTGGACAGCGCGACCGTCGTCAGCGTCGTCACGAGCGGCGGCATCGCGCGGCTCGTCACGTACGTGCGCTTCTTCGGCCAGACGACCGGCGGGGACTCCGTCGAATCCGGCGAGTTCGAGTTTCCGGTGGACGTGTGCAAGGGATGCCTCATCTCCTTCGCGCCGCAAGACATCAGCCCGGATTATCCTGCCCCGAACTGCGCGGGCGCCGTAGGTAGCTCCTCGACTGGAACGGCGAGCGTGCAGACCCTGCCTATCCCTTGCACGCCCGGACAAGACATTCCGATCGATTGCTCGCAGTGCCAATCCATCCGTGATTGCGCGCCCAACGGGCCTTACAACAAGTGACGCGGGTCGGGCCGAGCCACACGACCTAGGGTGAGCCGACCTCGCCGCGTTTCACGTACCTGGGCGCTGCTCTCACTCGCCGCGCTGGTCTGGACGCCGCGTGCGGCGGCGATGCCACAAGCTAGCCTCGGCGCGACCGTCGGAGGCGCCGTCGAGAACGCGGTGCCCGGGCCCGCCGGAGGAGCCTTCAGCCTGGGCGGCCGCTCCGATGTCCTCTTCGGCCGAAGCAGAGGCACGGACATGGCCTTCGGTCCGTACGTCGAAGCCGGGACGCTGAGCTTTCACAACCTGGACGCCGCGGCGGGCGCCGAGTGGCTGATCCCGTTGAGGGACGAGCTGCCTCTCGTGGTGTCGGTCGGCGCTCTCGTGCGAGATGGCGGGGGCCGGTCGTGGGCCTCGGGCGTGGAGAGCTCCGTCTTCTTCGGGTCGCGAAGCTACAACTTCCACTCCTGGTACGGCATGGCGACGGGCCTCTTCGTCCAGACGCGATGGATCCCCGGACCGCAAGCCACGGTGGACGCCATCTTCGGCGTCCAGATCGACGCCGAGCTTCTCGTTATGCCCGCACTGCTTCTGGTGGGGCTCTTCAAACAAGACTAATCTCCGGCGACATGGACCGGCGCACCGTCGAGCTGCGAATCGCGGGGCAGAGTTACCGTGTCACGAGCTCGGCGCCGGAGGAAGACCTCGCCCGCCTCGCAGAAATGATCGAGGCAAAGCTCGGCGAGGTGTCTGCGCGAGGGCGACCGGCGCCGGCGCAGGCGATGCTCCTGGCCGCGATGGCACTGGCTCACGACGTGGAGGCCGAGCGGGGCCAGCGCGAGTCCCTCGAGCGGCGCACGCGCGACGTCCTCCGGCGGGTTCTGATGCGCATCGATGACGCACTGGAGCCTCTCGACGCCCCCGAAGCCGCTCGGAGCGAGTGATGTTTCACGTGAAACAAGGAACGCCGCGGGCGCTCCTCTTCCTCGACCAGGCGATGGCGGAGGCGGCAGCGTCCCACCTTCTTCGCGAACGGCGCTCGCCGCAGTCCGGAAGTGCGGGATCGTTCTGTTCCAACGACTATCTCGGCCTCGCAGGTCGTCCCGCGCCCGTCGCCGCTTCGGGTGCAGGGTCTTCCCGTCTCGTCGCTGGCGAGCGTTTCGAGCACGTTCAGCTTGAGGAGGCCGCCGCGGAGCTCGTCGGCGCAGAGCAAGCGCTCGTCTTTTCGAGCGGATACGCGGCCAACATGGGACTGCTCTCGGCCATCGCGGGCCCGGGCGACCTCGTCGTCAGCGACGCCCTCAATCACGCATCGATCATCGACGGAATCCGCCTGTCGCGTGCGAGGGCGGCGATCGTCCCGCACCTCGACGTCGCGGCCGTGGAGAGTGCGCTGCGCGGACGCGGGCCGGGGCGGGCATTCGTCGTCACGGAATCGTATTTCAGCATGGACGCCGACTCGCCCGATCTCTTCGCGCTGCGCCGCCTCTGCGACGAGCACGGCGCCGCCCTGGTGGTCGACGAGGCCCACGCCCTCGGCGTTCTCGGCCCCGGGGGCCGCGGGTTGTGCGCTCAGGCCGACATCCGCGCTGACGCGATCGTCGGGACGTTCGGCAAGGCCTTCGGGGCCAGCGGGGCGTTCGTCGCGGGATGCTCCTCGCTCGTCCACTGGTTATGGAACCGTGCGCGAACCTTCGTCTTTTCGACAGGGATGAGCCCTTCTGGAGCCGCGGCAGCGCTGGCCGGGGTCCGGGGGGCGCACCTTGAGCCGGATCGCCGCGAGCGCGTCTTGGCCGCCGCCGCCGAGCTTCGCGCGGCGCTCGCAGACTGCGGCGTGACGGCGGGCGGCTTTGGCCACATTGTGCCGTGGGTTCTGGGCGAGGCGCGGGTCGCCCTGGCCGTGGCGGACGCCCTCCAGGCCCGTGGGATGGACGCCCGCGCGATCCGGCCCCCGTCCCGCCTCCCGGGACGGCGCGCATCCGGTTCACCGTCACCGCCGCGCACAGCCCTTCGGACATCCGGCGAGCGGCAGAGGCGATCGCGGCGACCTGGCAGGGAGGACGGCCGTGGGCGGTCGCCTGATCGTAGTCTCGGGAACGGGCACGGGCATAGGGAAGACGTACCTCTCCGAGGCCCTGCTAACCGCGCTGGGGGCCTCCGGAGCACAGGTCGCCGGCGTGAAGCCCATCGAGACGGGTCTCGCCGAAGGGGGACCGTCGGACGCGCTTCGCCTGGACCGTGCCTCGTCGTTTCACGTGAAACACTCGGGCTACCGGTTCGCCGCCCCCGTTTCACCCCACATCGCGGCCCGCGAGGCGGGGCAGCCCATCGTCATCGAAGACGTCGCGGCACAGCTCGCGGCATTGCGGGGCGGGGTCGACGTCCTGCTCGTGGAGCTCGCAGGAGGCCTGTTCACGCCGTTGTCCGACGGAACCGTCAACGCGCATCTCGCGCGGGCGCTGACGCCCGATTCGCTGCTCCTCGTCGCTCCGGATCGGCTCGGCGCGCTGCACGAGGTCCTTTCGACCATCGCCGCGGCGCGCAGCCTGTCCGTCGTCGTGAGCGGCGCCGTTCTGGTGGCGCCTGAGCGACCGGATTCGTCGACGGGCAGCAATGGGCCCGAGCTCGTGCGGCTGCAGGCCGTCCCTTGGGCGATGACTCTCCCGCGCCTGTCGCAAGAGGAGCTCGCCGTCCACCCTGCAACCCGGGCCCTCGCCGCGCGGCTCGGCAAGGCCCCTGCGATGCCTTAGGATCCCTACACGCGTCGGCCCCGATCGAGCGCGACGACGTCGCCCCCAACGGCTTCCTCGAACGCGGCGTCGTGTGTGACCACCACGACCGTGGCGCCTCGGGCGGCCTCCTCCCGCACGACGTCGATCAGTTTCGCGGCGCCGCCTGCATCGAGCCCCGTGGTCGGTTCGTCGAGGAGGAGCAGCCGGGGGTCGTGTACGAGGGCTCGCGCGAGGGCCACGCGTTGGCGCTGCCCGCGGGAATACGTCCTGACCGCCCTCTCCGCGAAGGCCTTCAGCTGGAATCGCTCCGCCGCTCGAGCGTACGCCCGTGGCGCATCTTGCCCATGGAGACGGGCCGCGAGCTCGATATTTTCACGTCCCGTCAGGTCCGGGTAGCAAAGCGAATCGTGCCCCAGCCACCCCAGGGCGCGTCTCACGTCCGCGCGATGTCGCCCCATATCGCCGTGATCGACCCGTCCAGAAGTGGGGCGCGCCAGAGCGCCCAGGAGCGCGAGAAGCGTCGACTTTCCGGAGCCGTTAGGCCCTCGCACGACGACCACCCGCCCCTCCACGAATTGACATGAAACACCCACGAGGGCGCGGACAGGACCGTACGCCTTCGTGACGTCTTTCAGCTCGACGAGGACGCCCACCGGCCCATCTTCGCGCGGTCGCGGTGAGGGGGCCAGCCGGCGGTGACGCTAAGGCGACGCCGGCGTGCTATTCTGGCCGTTATGACCGCTGCGGCCCGCGTCACCCAGGAGCTTCCCGAGCTCCAGGTGCTGCGACACGCCGTCGAGGCCGCCCTCGAGGGGAAGCAAGATGCCGTCGAGCTCGCGCTCGTCGCGCTCCTGGCCCGAGGGCACCTGCTGATCGAGGACGTCCCCGGAGTAGGGAAGACGACGCTCGCGCGCGCGCTCGCCAAGGCCGTCGGCGGCGAGCTGAGGCGCGTCCAGTTCACGAGCGATCTTCTTCCGAGCGACGTGCTCGGCGTCAGCGTCTTCGATCAGCGCCAGGGAGAATTCGTCCTCCGTCAGGGTCCCATCTTCGCGAACATTCTCCTCGCGGACGAGATCAACCGCGCGAGCCCCCGGACGCAATCGGCGTTGCTCGAGGCGATGAACGAAGGCCAGGTGTCGCTCGACGGGCAGACCATCCCCCTGCCCGACCCCTTCTTCGTCATCGCCACGCAGAACCCGCAGGATTTCGCGGGGACCTTCCCGCTGCCCGAGTCTCAGCTCGATCGATTCCTCCTGCGCGTGCGCATCGGGTACCCGCCGCCCCAGGTGGAGATGCGCCTGGTCCTCGACGGGCAAGCGGACACCGCGCGCGACGTAACGAGCGTGCTCGAGCCCGCGCGCCTCGTCGCACTGCAGCGCGAGGTCGAGCGGGTCACGGTCGACGGTTCGCTCGCGAACTACCTGCACGCGCTCATCCTCGCGACTCGCGCGTCGCCGCTCCTGGCCCTCGGCGCGTCGACGCGTGCGGCGATGGCCCTCGGGCACGCCGCGAGGGCCCGTGCGCTTCTCCGGGGGCGCCACTACTGCATAGCCGACGACATCCACGACCTTGCCGTGCCCGTCCTTTCGCACCGCGTTCGCCTCGCCACGCAAGCCGATGGCTTCGTTCCCACGCGAGACGAAGCCGAGTCGGCGGTGCGCGAAGTGATCGGACGTATCCCCGTTCCGCTGTGACCCCGGCCCCGATGCAGCGCTCACCACTATCGAGCGCGCCGAAGAGCGGGCGATGGGCCGAGTGGTGGCGCCGGTGGCGAGGACCCCGCCGGCTCAAGTTCACTCGCGAGGGGAAGTTCTTCGTCGGCATCACGCTCGGCGTCGGCTTTGCGGCGATCAACACCGCCAACAACCTCCTCTATCTCCTCCTGGGGATGCTCCTCGCGCTGATCGTGGTCAGCGGCGTCATGAGCGAGCTCTCTCTCCGTGACTTGACGGTCGTCCGTCGCCTGCCGTTGCGCGCGCAGGTCGGCCGCCCGCATCTCGTCGAGATCGAAGTCTACAATCACAAGCCTCGCGTCCCGTCGTACGCCATCGAGGTCGAAGACCTGCGCGCCGGACAGCCGGCCGACAAGCGCTGCTTCTTTCTCAAGATTAGCCCCAAGTCGGCCCAGGTCGCGGCCTACCGCCGAACGCCGCTACGCCGAGGGCGCGACGTTCACGTCGGCTTCCGCATCGCAACGCGATTCCCGTTCGGTCTGTTCGAGAAGTCGCGTGAGGTCCCGGCCGAAGGGGAGCTCGTCATCTATCCCGCGGTCGACCCCGTGCAGCTCCCCACCGCGGCAGGCGGGCGGGCGCCGGGGGTCGATCACATCGTCGGACGTGGCCGCGGCGAAGAGTTTCTCGGCCTCAAGATCATGCGGGAGGGAGAAGACCCCCGCGACGTGCACTGGAGGAAGACCGCCGCGGTCGGACAGCTAGTCATGCGCGAGCGCGCACGGGAAACGCGGCCCGACGTGACTCTCACGCTGGACGTCATCCGTCCGAACGCGTCGGGCGAGGAGTGGAGCACCGCATTCGAACGCCGTATCCGAGACCTCGCCTCGCGGGCCGTGGCCCACATCAAGCGCGGCGACCGCGTCGTCGTCCTGACGTCGGCCGGAGGCGTGTCGCGTGCGGATCGGACGCAGGGCGCCGACCCCCTCCTTCGCTATCTCGCTCTGCTCGAGCCGGTCGCGTCGTCCGACGTGTTCATCCCCGAGGCCGCGCAATGAGGTTCGGCCTCATCCACCGGATCATGACCGATGCGCTGGCGGCGCTCGGTGTCCTTGCCGTCGTCAGTACGGCGTCGCTCAGCCCGTGGACCAACGCGATGCTCGTCGTCGGGCTCGCGATCGCCATCGTCATTCCCGAGAGCTGGCAGGGGCGCCCTATACTCCGTCACTTCGCGACGATCGCGCCGCTGGCGCTGCTCCTCGCACAAGGCGGGCGCCTCCTCGCGGGCCACTCGCCGCTGGACGTCGCGGTCGAGTTCGCGGCGCTGCTGCAGATCGTCCGTCTGTCCACGCGCCGAGGCGCCGCGCACGACCAGCAGGTCATCGTCCTGTCGCTTCTTCACTTCGTCGCAGGCACCGTCCTCGGCGGCGGTCTGACGTACGGGATCTGTTTCCTCGGCTTTCTCGTCGTGGCCCCGGGGGCGCTCGTCCTCAGCCATCTGCGACGAGAGGTCGAGGGCAACTACAGGCAGGGCGCGCGCGATCGCACCGGTCTCCCGGTCGACGTTCCGCGAATTCTCCGCAGCCGCCGCGTGGTCGGGCGGGGATTCCTGGCGGCGACTTGCCTCTTGTCCGTACCCATCTTGCTCTTCACGACGGCCCTTTTCATCCTGTTTCCGCGCATCGGGCTGTCGCTTCTACTCCTCAACCACCCCCACGCAGGGAGAATGATCGGCTTCTCCGATCACGTCGACCTCGGCGACGTGGGAGTCCTGCGGGACGATCCGACGATTGCCCTCCGCTTCGAGGTGAAGGGCCTCGCCGATCCCCCACCTACCCGACTGACGCTCCGCCTGCGGGGGACGGCGTTCGACGCCTACAACGGGAAGGCGTGGGAGCGGACGATGCACGAAGTGCCGCGGGCGATGAAGATAACGGCCGACGGGGGAGACATCTACGCGATCTCGCGCAACCCGGATCTCCGGCGCGATCGCTCGATCTCGTTCGACCTCGAGGCCATCGACCCGCCCGTCGTCTTCTTGCCGCCGCGGGCGGTCGCGCTGCGCGTCAAGGTGTCCAATCAAATTCTGCTTGGCGAGCCGCTCGCCATTCAGCCGGGCGCCGAGGACGAGCTCCGCTATATGGGCTCGGATGCGCGCGGATTGCGGTACGACGTCTTCCTCGCGCCCGACAGCGAGCCGCTGATTCAGCAGCTCCCGCCCGCGGACCGCGCTCGATACATGGCGCTCCCCGTCCTCCCGGACCGCATCGCAGAGCTCGCGCACCGGTGGACCGACGAGCTCGCGAGTCCCGACGCCAAGGCGAGCGCCATCGAGGACCACCTCCGCCGCGACTATGCGTACGACCTCCACTCGTCTTCACAGGGCAAGCCTCAGCCGGTCGACCATTTCCTGTTCGAGTCGAAGCGCGGGCACTGCGAGTTCTTTTCTACGGCCCTGGCAGTCATGCTGCGCACCGTGGGCATCCCATCGCGCAACGTGACCGGGTTCGTCGGCGGGACTTGGAACCGCTTCGGGCGCTACTACGCGGTGCGCGAAGGAGACGCGCACTCATGGGTCGAGGCCTACATCGACGACCCGACGCATCCTGGCTGGCACACGTACGACCCCACCCCGCCGAGCGGTGCCCAGCCACTCGAGCCGCCGGGCGGCGCCTATTACTACCTGCGCGATTTCGTCGAAGCGCTCTCCCAGCGATGGAACACGTACGTCGTCGGTTACGATCTGAGGAAGCAGGTGCGCCTCTTCGACGAGGTAAGCCGGCGTTACCAGAGGTTCCGCTCCAAGACGGGCGTCGATCGCGGTCCGCTCGACCGATTGACCCGCGGGCCGACGGTCGCCGGCGGCGTGCTCGTCCTTCTGACACTCGCGTACGTCGTCTGGAGGCGCCGTCGAAAGGCCGACGCGGAGCCGCGGGTCCGCGACAAGGCCGACGGCCCGAAGGACCGGAACATCGAGCTGTCCGCCGCGCTTTACCGGGCGCTCGAGGCCGCGCTTCAGCTCCACGGCATCAGCCGTGCGCCGTCCCTTCCTCCGCTTCGGCACGCCGAGGACATGCTTTCCCGCGGACACCCCCTCGGCGGCGAGATGGTGTCGCTCACGACCGCGTATCTCGAGGCCCGCTTCGGGGGCTTCGGGCTGACCGATGTATCGAGGCGCGACTTCGAGCGCCGCGTGCGCGACATCCGCACGTTTCGTCCAGTCAACCCCGCGTCATCCTGAGCGGAGCGAACGACGCCGCGATCCGCGACGGATTAGGCGCGACGGTTCAAATTGATCTGCACGACGTCTTGCTTCGCTTCACGCTTGACGAGGCCGTAGACGGTTCCCGGTGTCGGCCGGGCCGTACGAGCGTCGAACTCGAGGTCCGGTCCGCCCGCCTCGATCCATGCGACGACCAGGGGCTTTTCGCTCGCCATATTGCGGGACTGTCGGAGCTCCAGGAGATCGATCTGCACACCCTCTCGAAGCTCGTCTGCCGTGACGGCTCGCTGGGTGCTGCCCACGGGTCGCGAGTACGGCCCGGGGACAGCGCCGTCGCTCAGGTCGTACGACTGGACGACCAACCGATACCGGCCGCCGTGGGAGAGCCCATCGGCGCGCACTTCGGCTCGAACGGTGTCCGCGGCATCGCCAAGCGTGGTGGCGGCAAGCAGCGCGAGCCACGAACCGGCAGCTGCCGATCGAGACCTTCGCGATGCGTTGTGCTTGCGTAGCGCCATACAGACCAGCTCAGTCCCATGCGATAACCGTGCCGTTCACCGCAGCCCGGATACCCCGGGGCCGACGGCCTAGAAGTGCGGGGTTTTCGACCCGCTGACCCTTCCGTCAGCTCAAGCAGACGTGTCCCGCTTGCGCCATCCTGTCACGACCCGGACGCTCGTGACGTAGCCCCGTCAGTTCTGCATGCGCGCCTGGAACGTCAGCTCACCCGATGCCGCGCGGTCGGCGACGATTCGTGTCCCCGGCGGAAACTCCCCGGCGAGCACCTTGCGGGCGAGCGCATCCTCCAGGTTTCGCTGGATCGCGCGCTTGAGGGGGCGGGCGCCGTACTGCGGGTCCCAACCGGCCTCGGCCAGAAACTCCTTGCCACGGTCGGTGACCTCGAGCGTCAGGTCGCGTCGCTCCAGGCGGGCGGCAAATCGTGCGAGCTGCAGGTCGACGATGTGACGGATCTGCGACCGGTCGAGCCGGTTGAAGATGACGGTCTCATCGAGCCGATTGAGGAACTCCGGCCGGAAGATGCGGCGGATCTCGTCCATGACGGTCAGCTGCACGAGCTCCTGCCGCTCTTTGACGCTCAGCCCGGGACGCTCGTCGATGGCGCGGATGTGCGCCGAGGCGACGTTGCTCGTGAGAATGAGCACGGTGTTCTTGAAGTCCACCGTTCGCCCCTGCCCGTCGGTGAGCCGACCGTCGTCCAGCACCTGCAAGAGGATGTTCCACACGTCGGCGTGGGCCTTCTCGACCTCGTCGAAGAGGAGCACCGAGTACGGCCGGCGGCGCACCGGCTCGGTGAGCTGCCCGCCCTCCTCGTACCCGACGTAACCGGGCGGAGCCCCGATGAGGCGCGAGACCGCGTGCTTCTCCATGTATTCGCTCATGTCGATTCTCACCATCGCCCGCTCGTCGTCGAAGAGAAACTCAGCGAGGGCGCGAGCGAGCTCGGTCTTTCCGACGCCGGTAGGCCCCAGAAAGAGGAAGCTCCCGATGGGGCGATTCGGGTCACCAAGCCCCGCGCGTGACCGGCGCACGGCGTTCGCGACGACCTCGACGGCGGCGTTCTGTCCGACGACGCGCTTCTCGAGCTCCTCCTCCATGTGAAGGAGCTTCTGCGTCTCGCCCTGCATCATCTTGGTGACCGGGATTCCGGTCCACTTCGACACGATGGCGGCGATGTCCTGGTCGGTGACTTCCTCGCGAAGGTAGCTGGTCTTCTCCTGGACCTTGGCCAGCGTTCTTCTCAGCTCCTCGATCTTCTTCTCGAGCTCCGGAATCTGCCCGTAGCTGACCTCCGCCGCTCGACCGAGATCGCCCCGGCGCTGCGCGGCCTCCGCCTCGTGGCGGAGCCTCTCGACGTCCGGCTGTGCCTTGCGAATCTGATCGATGATCTCCTTCTCACGCAGCCACTGAGCCCGCATCGCGGTGGACCCCTCTTCGAGCTCGGCGACCTGGCGCCTGACGTCCTCCACCCGGGCTTTGCTGGCCGGATCCCGCTCCTTCTTGAGGGCCTGCTCCTCGATCTGCAGCTGCATCATCTTGCGCCGTATCGCGTCGATCTCGGCCGGCATGCTGTCGACTTCCATCTTGATCTTGGCGGCGGCTTCGTCGACCAGATCGATTGCCTTGTCCGGAAGGAACCGCTCGGTGACGTACCTGTCGCTCAGCGTCGCGGCCGCGACGAGCGCGGCGTCCTGGATCCGGATGCCGTGGTGGACCTCGTAGCGCTCCTTCAAGCCGCGAAGGATCGCGATCGTATCGGCGACGGTCGGCTGGGACACGAACACGGGTTGGAAGCGACGCTCGAGCGCCGCGTCCTTCTCGATACGCTTTCGGTACTCGTCGAGCGTCGTCGCGCCGATGCACCGGAGCTCGCCGCGGGCGAGGGCCGGCTTCAACAGATTGGCCGCATCCATCGACCCCTCGGCCGCGCCTGCGCCGACGATCGTGTGAAGCTCGTCGATGAAGAGCACGATTCGCCCCTGTGAGGTCTCGATCTCCTTGAGGACCGCCTTGAGGCGATCCTCGAACTCGCCGCGGTATTTCGCCCCCGCGACGAGGGCTCCCATGTCGAGCGCGCACAGCCGCTTGTCCTTCAACGACTCGGGCACGTCGCCGCGCACGATCCGCTGCGCGATCCCCTCGACGATGGCCGTCTTGCCCACGCCGGGATCGCCGATGAGGACGGGATTGTTCTTCGTCCTCCGCGACAGCACCTGCATCACGCGGCGGATTTCCTCGTCCCGGCCCACCACAGGATCGGTCTTGCCCTTGCGCGCAGCGTCCGTCAGGTCACGGCAGTACTTCTCGAGGGCCTGGAATTTCCCTTCCGGGTCCTGATCGGTGATGCGCTGGCTTCCGCGCACGCTCGCGACGGCCGAGAGCAGCTTCTCGTAGCCGATGCCCCCCTGCTCCTCGAGCAGACTCATGAGGTCGCGATCGTGCCGGGACATGGCGAGCAGGTAGTGCTCCACCGAGACGTAGTCGTCCTTCAGAGTCTTCGCCTCGTCGTCCGCGCGCCGCACGACCTCGAGCGTGCGGCGCGAGAGCCCGGGCTCCGAGCCGCCGCTGACCCGCGGGAACCCCTCCACCCTGCGTCTCAGCGCATCCTTCAACGCCGCCAGATCGCTCCCGGCCTTGTCCAGCAAGGGTGCGGCTACGCCACCCTCCTGGTCGAGCATCGCCGCGAGAAGGTGCTCCGGTTGAAGCTCGGGATTGCCGAACCTCGACGCACGGCCGATCGCGTCTTGAAACGCCTCTCGACTCTTCGTTGTCATCCGATCGGGACGCATGTCCCGAAGCTAAGTCGCCATCGCCCCAACGCAAGCCGGCCGTGCTCCCCCCAAGCGCGACTAAATATCCAGGTTCTTCACGTTCAACGCGTTGTCTTCGATGAATTGACGGCGGGGTTCGACCTGGTCGCCCATGAGGATCGTGAAAATCTGGTCCGTCTGCACGACGTCGTCGAGGCGCACCTGCAACATCACACGCGTGTTCGGGTCCAGCGTCGTCTCCCACAGCTGAGATGGATTCATCTCGCCGAGGCCCTTGTACCGCTGCATCTCGGTCCCCTTGCGGCCGCGAGCGTCGATGTGATCCCACAGGGCATCGGCGTCTTCGAGTTCCGTCTCCTCGCCCTTGCCCTTTCCGCTGTCGCGGACGAAGTACGGTGCCGGACCGATCGACCGAACGTCCTGTTCGATCGCGTAGAGCTCTTCGTACTCCGCGGAGTCGACCAGGTTCCAGTCCAGGACGACCCTCCGAGCGGCAGCGCCCGGGCGAGGCGCGATCGTGATGCGCGCCGCCCCATGCTCGACCTCCCAGCCGACCTCGATGCTCAGCGGGAGAATGTCCGGCTTCTTCATCTCGAGCCGTGCCCGAATGAGCGGGACCGCGGCGTCGACCTTCTTCCGCTCGCGAAGCTCGGTCTTGCCGAGCGGCGCAGCGTGCAGCGCCTGACCGATGATCGAGGCGTCCGCGCGACGGTCGATCTTGGCCAGGGCCCGGCGGAACATGCGAAGGCGCTCTGCCAGCCGGAGAAGGGGATCGCCCGAGAGCGTGGGCCCCCTGCTCGCGCGTACGGCGAGCCCGTCGACGCCGTGTTCGAGAAAGAAGCGATCGAGGCCAGCCTGATCTTTGAGGTAGACGTCCTTCTTGCCGCGACGCGCGCGATACAGCGGGGGCTGCGCGATGTAGAGGTAGCCCCGCTCGATGAGCTCCGGCAGATGCCGGTAGAAGAACGTGAGCAGCAGCGTCCGGATGTGACTCCCGTCGACGTCGGCGTCGGTCATCAGGATGACCTGGTGGTAGCGAAGCTTCTCGATGTCGAAGCTCCCCTCACCGATGCCACATCCGAGTGCGGCGATGAGCGTGCCGATTTCCGCGCTGGAGAGCATCTTGTCGAGACGGGCCCGCTCGACGTTCAGGATCTTCCCGCGCAGCGGCAAGATCGCCTGAAACCGACGGTCGCGGCCCTGCTTGGCAGACCCTCCTGCGCTGTCTCCCTCGACGATGTAGAGCTCAGCCTCGCCCGGATCTCTCGTCTGGCAGTCGGCGAGCTTGCCCGACAATGTCGAGTAGTCCAGCTGTCCCTTGCGAACGACCTCGCGGGCCTTGCGCGCCGCCTCGCGGGCCTTCGCGGCGAGGATGGTCTTCTCGACGATCTTCCGTGCGGTCTGCGGGTTCTCCTCGAAAAACTGCCCCAGCTTGTCGTAGACGGTGGTCTCGACGATCGTCTTCACTTCGCTCGAGACCAGCTTGCTCTTCGTCTGCGAGTCGAAGCTAGGGTCCGGGTGCTTGATGCTGATGACGGCCGTTAGGCCCTCGCGGACGTCTTCCCCCTGGAGGCCGCTCTTCACGTCCTTGAAGAGGCTCTGCGCCGTTCCGTAACTGTTGAAGACCTTCGTGAGAGCCGCGCGCAGCCCGGTGAGATGGGTTCCCCCGTCCCTGTTGTGGACGTTGTTCGTGTAGCAAAAAATCTGCTCCTGATAGCTCGCGTTCCACTGGAGGGAGAGCTCGATCCCGATGGGTGCCGCGGCGCCTTCGGTCAGGTGCTCGGCCACGATCGAGATCACCTTGTCGTGAACGGGCTCCTTCGCCTTGTTCAGGTGCCCGACGAATTCGCCGATGCCGCCCTTGTACTGGAACGCCTCTTCGCGCCCGCCGTCGCGCTCGTCCGTGAGCGTGATCAAGAACCCCGCGTTGAGGAACGAAAGCTCGCGCAAGCGGCTCGCGAGAATGTCGAACTGGAACTCGGTCACCGTGAAGATCGTCGAGTCCGGCTTGAAGGACATCTTCGTGCCGGTCTTGTCGGTGTCGCCGATGACCGTGAGCGCCGCCACCGGTGCGCCGCGCCGGTACTCCTGAAAATGGACGTGCCCCTCGCGCATGATCTCCATCTTGAGCCACTCGCTCACGGCGTTGACCGCGCTCACCCCCACACCGTGCAGCCCAGCGCTCACCTTGTAGCTCGAGTGATCGAACTTCCCTCCGGCGTGGAGCACGGTCATCACGACCTCGGCCGCGCTCACACCCCTCTCGGGCATGATGCCCACGGGGATCCCACGTCCATTGTCTTCCACGGTGACCGACCCGTCGAAATGGATCGTCACGTCCATGCGCGTGCAATACCCGCCGAGATGTTCGTCGACCGCATTGTCGACGACCTCCCAGACGAGATGATGCAGGCCCGATCCATCGTGCACGTCGCCGATGTACATGCCCGGCCGCTTGCGTACCGCCTCGAGCCCCTCGAGGACCGTGATGCTGGTGCTGTCGTAGGTCGACGGCGGAGGCGGGTTCGTGGGCTCGGTGGTCGCGTTCGACATCGGCAGTTCGGTTCCTTTGGGCCCACCCTCCAGGCAGCGTCCGCTGCCCGACTACTCCGATAGAGTCCCTCCGCCTCTCCGCGTTTGAATCCCCGAGAGAATAGAGCGATTGAATCCGTCGGCCCGATGAGCCCAAGAAGTATACGTCGGCGGCCGTCCCGGCACCACGCAAAAGAGGCCGTGTTACGCAAGGTATTCCGAGTATTTACGAGGCCATCGGGATCGGGAAACCCGGGACGAGCGACGACCGCCCGGGAAAGGCCTCGGTAGGCCCTCAGGCCGTCCGCGGACCGCGCGGCGAGAGATGCCAAACCGGCGTCTACATTGCGGTGATCTGGCCACCGACAACGCGAAAATCGCGCCGCTCTCCGACCCCGAGCTCGCCCGTGTCGATGAGCTCGGGTCGCGTCGTCGTCAGCAGCACCTGACTCTCCTCCTGGCGAAGCGACGCGAAGAGAGAAGCCGTTCGCGCTCGGTCGAGCTCGCTCGACACGTCGTCCAGAAGGAGCATCGGCCGCACGCCTCGCGCCTCGGCGACCACTTCGATCTCGGCGAGCTTCAAGGCCAGGACTATCGCCCGGTGTTGCCCCTGGGACGCCATGCCGCGGGCAGGTCGACCGGCAAGATCGATGGTCAGATCGTCGCGATGTGGCCCGATGGTTGCCGCACGACGAGCCCGATCGCGACGGCGGCGCCGAGCGAGCTCCGCGCGGAAGGTGTCGGCATCGCTCGGCGACCCGCGATTGTATCGAAGCTCGAGTGTGACACCGGGCGCGCCGATCCGTGCGAAGGCGGCCTTTGCCGCGGGCACGAGGACCGCCGCAGCCTCCTCGCGAGCGAGGCTCACGGCCACGCCGTGCTTGACGACCAGCTCTTCCCAGCCATCCAGATCGGTTGCCTGGTCACCGCGTTCCTCGAGCACGCGCTGCCTCGCTCGCAGTGCGCGGCCATAGCTATCTGCGTCGGCCAGGGACGCCGGCGAACGGTAGAGGGCGACGCGATCCAGGAGGCGCCGCCTTTCGGCCCCGGCTCCCGCTGACAGCGTGAGGGCCCCCGGGTGAAAGACCACGGCCGGTGTCCGCATCGCGTACGCGGCGAGGGTCGCGGGCCGCTTGCCGTCGATACGAGCCGCCCTCACACCGGATTGCAGGCCCACGCTCTGGCTCCTTCGATCGCCCTCCTCGCACACCCCACCTCGAATGCTCGCGGTGGTGGCTCCGACCATCACTAGCTCGGCCAGCTTGGACGTTCGAAAGCTCTTCGAGGTCGCGAGCACGTACGCGGCCTCGACGAAGTTGGTCTTGCCCTGGCCGTTCTCGCCGGAGAGAACGTTGAGGCGCGGCCCGAGATCGAGATCGACACTGGCCAGGTTCCGGAAGTCGCGAATGCTGAGCGACTCGACCGCCAGAGCTCGCATCGTCTCAGATTCGCATCGGCATCACGACCGCCAGAAACTGCCGCGGACCCACGGGCTTCACGACGGCCGGATCGAGCTCGCCGCCGAAGCCGAGCTCGACGTCGTCTTCATCGAGGGCGGCGAGGACGTCGAGGAAATACCTCGCGTTGAAGCCAATCGTCATATCCGCTCCGGCGTACTCGATGGGAACCTCATCGAACCCTTCGCCGCTCTCGGGAGACTCCGTCGAGATCCGAAGGGTGCCCTTCGTCAGCGCGAGCTTCACGCCGCCGGTTCGCTCGCTCGCTGCCACGGAGACCGCCTTCAACGCTTCGGCGAGAGGGCTTCGGGGCACACGAACGAGCTTCTCGCTCTGCTGGGGAATCACCTGCCCGTAGGGCGGGAACTGCGCATCCACGAGCCGCACGGCGAAGGTCATCCCTCCACCCTGGAAGAATGCGCTCGCGCCGCTTTGTGTTATCTGCAGCTGAGGCTTCGCGGCGCCTTCCTTTCCCCCGTCCCTGGCCTCGGCGCCCATGTCGTCGCACAGGCGGCGAAGCTCCTGGATTGCCTTCAACGGGATCAGCATCGTTGCCGAAGCCTGGCGACCGCTCACCTTGACTTCCATCTTGGAGAGGCGATGGCCATCGGTGGTCACCATGCGTACGACGTCGCCATCCCACTCGAAGAGCGCCGAGTTCAGATGGGCGCGCGTTTCATCCGTCGAGATCGAGAAATGGGTCTTGGCTACCAACTCTTGCAGCACGTCGACGTCGATGGCCAGAGAAGGGGACCCCTCGGCCGGTCCCGGGATCGGAGGGAAGTCCTCACCGGGCATGCCTCGCAGGGTGTACCGCCTGGCGCTTCCAGCGGCCTTGATGGTCGTGGACGCGTTGTCCTGAGTCGACAGGTGGATGGGGCCATCGGGCATCATCCGGAGCCGCTCGAGAAGGTCCTTCGCCGGCACGGCGACGCTGCCACCTTTGCTCACGTCGACGGTCACTCTACCCACGAGCGCGAGGTACAGGTCCGTCGCTGCGGCCCTCAGAGCGCTGGGGCCGTCCACGGCCAGGAGCACGTTTGAAAGCACCGGCATGGTGCTTTTGCGCTCGGCTACACCCTGCATGCGCGCGACGAGCCTGAGCAGGTCCTTCTTGGCTACCGTGAGTTCCATCCGGTCTCGGTAGCATCCTTAGATTAGATCTGTAGCAGTGTCGATAGAGCCTGTGGACGAGGTGGAGAAACCAAAAAAGGGAGGCGCACTCTCGAGTTTCACGCGTGCCACGGTGTGATCAATTACGGGGACCGAGAGCGATCTCGCGGAGGACAACTGACGGGCGCGAGATATCCGCAGCCTCGCCCATGGCCCTCTTCCCAGCCTTCTCATCACGTTGCCCCCAGATCGGTCGATCCGTCCGCCAACGTGGTCGTCGCTCAGGCCGCGGCTGGCTTCGAGACGGCGAGAGCGCGCGCGAGGGCGTCGATGAGCTCCCGCCGAGCGCGTTCGTACGTTCGTGGGCCGACGTCTCCCGCGGCGTGAGCGCGCTCGAGGTCCGCCAGATCTTCGAGGAGAGCATCGCGCGCCGCCTCTGGCGACTCTCCACCGCCCGACCGGACGCGCTTCGAGGCGGAGAGCACGAACCCGACGCAGACGCCGCAAGCGGCCAGCAGCGAGGCGAAGAGACGGCCCGGTCCTGGCGTCGGGAGATCGTGAATGCCGATGGAAAGACTGTCGAGCCTCGCGTCGTCGGGCTTCAGGCGGCGCTCGGTGACGAGAAAGGTCTGCCCTTGCGCATCATGTCGTACCTCCGAAGGAGGGAAACCTGCAGCGTTCAGCTTGAGATCCGCCATCGCCGGCATCATCACGCGGGCGACGGCCACGTGCGGAGGGAGTCCGACGTCGAAGTCGACGTCCTTGTCGCCCGACCAGGGGAGTTGCCACCGAAAGTCCACGTTGTGGCGACCGGGAGGAAAGGTGCCGCGCAGCTTGACCGAGCTCCCCGCCTCGTCGACGCCCTGATCGCTCATCGACGCTTGCGCGCTGAACGCCGTGTAGCCATCCGGGAGCGGCATTCGCACGTCGTCCGGCTGCCAGGCGGTGCGGCCTAGGTTGTAGATGGTCAGCACCTGCTCGATATGGATGCGATCGTCGCGCACCTCGGCCGCGACCGTTGCCTCGCACACGATGAGTGCGTTCTGGATGTCTCGGGTCACCGGATAGACGTGCAGGACGACGTGCATCGCCTTGGCCTGCGGCAGCTGAAAGGGCGACGCCGCGAATGCGCCGCCCCGATAGCCAGAGCTCACGCGATAGGCGATGTTGCTCGCCGTCTCGAGCGCCGAGAAGACGACGCGACCATGGCCGTCCGTCGTAGCCTGCAGGTGCTTGCGGCTGTCGCCCTTGGCGATCGAGTTGATCAAGACCCCGAGGGTGACGATTTCGCCCGGCACGGGCTTGTCGTCCGCGTCTCGAAGATCTACGGCGATGGATCCGGGAGGCATCGACGCGTCTTCCGTCTCGGTGTCCTCGGGAGGCTGGAAGACGCCAGGCATCGCGCCGGTAGCCGCGGCGTGGGCGTGCGGATTGGAGGTGTCGAGCGACGGATGGCCGGGAGGCAGCGCTTCGGGATCGACCGCCGTCTCGTCGGAGTCGTCCTGTTCTCCGGCGGGCGCGCTCCGCGGAGGAGCCGCGCTTCCTCCGTCGCGTGCGACCGCGTTCCCCCCGACGGCGAGAACCACGATGCCGGCCATGACGGCGACGGGCATCCGCCAGCGTTCAGCGCGCCGCATCGCTTCCTTCCGAGGCTTTCTCGAGCGATGCGCCGCACGCCTTGCAGAACGCGGCGTCCGATTCGTTCGATGCCTTGCATGCATCGCAGGCGCGCCGGCCCGTCTCGAGGGCGGCTGGCTTCTCGACCGCGGGTTTGGCCTGCGCCAGCCCGCGGCGCCGAAGGTACTCCTGGGCGACTCGCTCCGCCTCGTCGCGCGCCGGGGCGACTTCGAGGTCCATCTCTCGCATGACCGCCTTCGCCTCGGCGCGATAGCGCGTCACGAAGAGCCCGTAGTCCGCGTCGTCGATCTTGCCAAGGGCGTGCTCGCCCTCGAGATCCTTGAGGGCGCGCAGCACTCGCCGCTTCTGCTCTCCGAGAGGGTCGACGGCGTGACGCTGTCGCGCGAGAGCCTCGAAGCCCGACGGAAGGGGCGCATCGCCGCTCAGGGTGCGCACGCTCGCCCAGAGAAGGGCGATGGTTCCTATCAGCGCGCTCGCGGCAAGCACCAGCAATGCCGTTCCGAAGCTCGCGACGAAGCCGACCACGACGGCCGCCCCGACCCCCGCAATGGGCAGTCCGATCGCGACTGCTCGGCCAAGGGAACGCTCCGAGTCGTCCGTGTCGTGCGTGCGCGCTGCTTCCTTCGCGCCGGACAGTTCCGCCACTCGACGTTGACCGCCGCGCTCAGTCATCGAGATCCTTCAGCTCGTCGTCGAGCTGCGCGTCATAGCCATCCTTCACCGTGCCTTCGCCGTCCTTGCGCCCTCCGGGACTTCCGCCTCCGGGAGCACCGCCGCCGCCGCGCCAGCGCCGCAGCAGTCGAGCAATCCCCAGCGCCCCGAGCGCAATGCCGACCATCGGCACGAGCCAGATGGCCCTCAGGACTCCGCGGTTCGGCGGTACGGCCAGCGCCTCGGCGCCGAATTCGCTGGCGTACTCCGCGATGATGCGATCGCGGGCCTCGCCGGCGCGCAGCTTGGTGCGGATGTTCTCGCGAGCCTCGTCCGCCGTCTCGCAGGGACAGGTCGAGAGCAAGTCTCGCGGGCACGACCCGCACATGCACCGGAGCGACGCGAAGAGCGAACGCTCCACGTCGCTCTCGATGTGCACCGTCCCCGTATGCGGCATCGTCTGCGCCCTGGCCGCCGGCGTCGCAGCCAGCATGATGCCGAAGAGGACGCTCGCGGCCGTCGCGGCAACCCCCCGGGCCCCGAGCCAGATTCGCGATTCGCCGAAGACGATCTGAGGCCACATGCAGACGACGCTGCCGGCGATGAGCACCATGCAGCCGAGCCATATCCACGTGACCAGTGGATTGATGTGGATCTGGAACGCGGCGATGTTCCTGTTCGATGGGTTGACGGTGCCGACGATGATGTAGACATCGTCACGAAAGCCGTGGCCGATGGCGACCTCGGTCGTCGGTGAGTCCGGCTGCTTCTTGTAGATGAACTTCGCGGGATTGAGCCGCTCGACGTAGTGGCCGGCTTTGAAGACGTCGACGTCGGCGAAGACCATCCGCTTGTTGTTGTCCACCTCCATGCGGGCGCCCACGTACTTCAGCTGGTAGTCCCCGACCGTGTAGCTCTCGCCGGGGAAGAGTGACGCTTCGCGGTCCACGTTCCACGACTGGCCCGTGAAGCCGATGAACATGAGCACGATGCCGAGGTGGACGACGTAACCGCCGTACCGTCTGCGAGACGCCGGCGATAGCGAGAAGAGAGTGTGGACGAGCCCCGGAACGCCCCCCGCCCACCACAGGATGCTCGGGGTCGAACGAATGGCGCCGCTCTGCGCCCGGGCGCGGAACAGAAGGACGAACTCCTGCACGATGACGGCCGCGTTGAACACGCAGAGCGAGAAACCGAGAAGCGGCATGACCGCGTTGAACGCCCGGAGCCCGGCACCCAGTGCGCCCGGGTAGATTGGATCGCTCCACACGATGGCCGGGAAGCCCAGCGTCCGCCCGAACGCGAGGTGCAGACCTGCCGCCACGCCCGTCGCCGCGAGGGGTGCGTAATAGGCACGACGGAGGGCGTCGGGGCTGGTCTTCTTCCAGCCGAAGAGCGTACCGATGCCCATGAGCAGCAGGAGAACGAGCCCCAGGGGCTGCACCCAGGCCTTGTAGAAGGGCGGCCCGACGGTGACCTTCTCGCCAGTCAGAGCCTCGCTGATAAGCGGGAACGTGGTCGCTATCAGAATGAAAAAGAGGAGACTGCAGAGCACCCAGTTGTTCAGGAGAAACGTGAACTCGCGCGAGAGGACGGACTCTATCTGCGGTCGGCGTGCTCGAACGTCGAGACCCGCAGTCATCCGGCGGAACACGACTTCGAGCGCGACGAACACGGCGACGCCGGCCAGCACCGCGATGAGAGTCACCCGCCAGGCGACCGGCAGGCCAAGGCGCCACACGAAGACCAGACCCGGCGTGCAGGCTCCGATGACGAGCCACCCTGCCGCGAGCGCCGCCTTACGCAGTCGCAACGACGGGGTGACGTCACGAAGCTCGGGCCACCTCCACATGACGAGCGTGGCCGTAAAGCCCACGAGAACTAGGAGAAAGACGACGAAGTAGCTGCCTATCGACGATTGCGCGAACGAATGGACGCTCGAGATCATCCCCGATCGCGTCAGGAACGTGCCGAAGATGGTGAGGAAGAACGTCAACCCGATGAGAAAGACGTTCCACACTTTGAGCAGACCTCGCCGCTCCTGGATCATCACCGAATGGACGTACGCGCTGGCCGTCAGAAACGGCATGAACGCGGCATTCTCGACGGGGTCCCATCCCCAGTAGCCACCCCAGCCGAGCTCCTCGTATGCCCAGAGCATTCCGAGGGTGTTGCCGATGCCCAGAAACATCCAGGCGAAAAGCGTCCACTTGCGACTGGCGACGATCCACTCGTGATCTAGCCGGCCGGTGACGAGCGCGCCGACCGCGAAAGCGAAGGGCACGGAGCACCCGACGAAACCCGTGTAGAGACATGGCGGGTGGATCACCATCCAGTAATTCTGGAGTAGGGGATTCAGCCCTTCGCCGTCGGCCCTCGCGCCGGCAACGTTCGTGGCGAAGGGGTTGGCCGCGAACGCCATGAGGACGCAGAAGAAGAGCACCACGGCCATCAGCGTCGCGATGACGTACGGCTGAAGCTCAAGGTAGCGCTTGCCCAGCCATCGGACGCAGGCGCCGATGTACGCGCTCAGGAGAAAGAGCCACCAGAGGAGCGACCCGTCCTGCCCGCCCCAGAGGGCGGTGAGCAGGTACTGCAGCGGCATCGAGCGGTCCGAATAGTGTGCGACGTAGCGGATCCGAAAATCGTGTGTGACGAACGCATACGCGAGGCAGAGCACCGCGACGCCGACGAGCGCGACCGTCCCGTACGCGCCGAAGCGGGCCGCCTGGAGCGTGCGGGGGCGGCCGTCCGCGCCGGCCGCCAGCGCGACCGCGAAGGTGTAGCTGGCGACGACCATCGCGCCGAGCAGAAGGCTGGCGCCGAATGCCGGGAACGTGCTTCCGAAGACGTGCAGGAGACTGGGCATGGGGTTCCGCGGGTGCGCACCCACTCTAACAGCCGCCGACTCCGACAACGGGCCCCGGTTGAAGTAGGGTGCGCGACCCGTATGTCCTTGCGCAAACGCCCCGACATTGCAAGGCGGCCATCGCCCATGATGGTCCATGCTGCCCTCGTCGTCGTTCAGATGGCGTTCGCGGCCGGAGCGGTCGAGGGCAAGCTCGCGCTCAATCCCTACTCGTCCGGCGGCGGCGGCATCGACCCCGTCGCGCTCGCGATGGCGCGCATGTCCGGGGCCGCCCTGTTCTTTCAGACCTACACTCGGGCGACCGTGAAACTCGCGCCGGTGGCTCGCGCCGACCACTGGCGGATTGCCGGGCTGTCGGTACTCGGGGTCGTCCTCAACCAGACGCTCTTCCTGGTCGGTCTTCACCTCACGACGGCGTTTGCCGCGGCTCTCCTCGGGGCGACCATCCCGGTGTTTGCCGCCTCGCTTGCCGTGGCATTCCGGATCGAGCGTCCGAGTGTGCGTACGGCTCTCGGTCTCGCCCTCGCGATCGCCGGCGTGCTCTGGCTCACGGGGATCGGATCGATCGACCGCGGCGCCATCGCGATTGCGCTCAACTGCTTCTCCTATGCGCTCTACATCGTTCTTTCCAAGCGCGTCATCGAGCGAGTGGGCGCCCTCACGGTCGTCACGTGGCTCTTCACCTGGGGGAGTCTGGTGATGGCGCCACTGGGAGCGCGAGGACTCGTCTTCGGCTTCGGGGCCTGGGGATCGCGGGCCTGGATGTTCGTGGCGTTCTTCATCGCCTTCCCGACGATAGTCGCCTACCTCGCGAATGCCTGGGCGCTCGCGTATTCCGGGCCGACGCTCGTCACCGTCTACATC
>Ga0182018_10000159_pt1 | contig 86359 bp, 80 predicted proteins | sample 812P2MmetaG_FD_120490 | JGI IMG/M metagenome (GOLD analysis project Ga0182018, IMG submission 120490) | Permafrost microbial communities from Stordalen Mire, Sweden - 812P2M metaG | ecosystem: Environmental > Terrestrial > Soil > Wetlands > Permafrost | place: Sweden: Stordalen | collected... | reverse complement strand
CTCGGCGCTGGTGGCGGACAACTACGCGGTGGAAGGCATGGTTGGCAAGGATCGTGACGACAGCCGGCACTCGTTCCTTCCCATCCACCACCTCTGCCTCTTTCGGCTCGGCGTCCCGCTCGGGGAGATGTGGTATCTGCACGAGCTCGCTGCGTGGCTGCGCGAGCACAACCGGAGCCGATTCCTACTGACTGCACCCCCGCTGCGGCTGCCTGGAATCGTGGGCTCCCCGTTGACACCGGTCGCGACGGTGTGACGGCCTGCGGCGTCTCTCAGTCCGTATCCGGCGCTGGCTCAGTCGGGCGCAAGGTGAAGGAGTCGTATCCGTTCGCCACGACGTCGGCGATGACCGAGAACAGCTTGGGGCGCCCGCCGGAGTTGAGCAGATACCGGACGGGTTTGCCCGGGATGTTGGTGCCGAAGAAATAGCTGCTTTCGCCGAACGAATATGGGGACGCCGCGCCGCGGTTGACCATGTTGGTCCAGCGCTCCTCGGCCCGTTCTGTCACTTCGATCACCGCAAAGCCGTTGTCCAGCGCGTAGGCCAGCACGTCGGTGATGAAGTCGACCTGGTCGCCGTTATAGCGGGGATTGTTGCCCGCGGCGGCGTGCGGTCCCCCCGGGAAGAACAGGTTCGGGAATCCCTGCGTCTGGACGCCGAGGAATGTGCGGGGGCCATCAGCCCAGTACTCCATCAGCGACAGCCCGCCGCGGCCGCGGATGCCCATGCGGGCCAGAGCCCCGGTTCCAAAGTCGAATCCCGTTGCCCACACGATGACGTCGAACTCCCTCGTGCCGTCGGTGGTCTCGATGCCGGTCGGCGTCACCCGCACGATGGGGCTTTCCCGGAGGTCGACCAGGGAGACGTTCCGGCGGTTGTACGCCTCGTAGTACCCGGCGACGAAGGGAGGACGCTTCTCACCGAACCGGTGATCACTCGGGATCAGCCGCTCCGCCGTCGCCGGGTCCTTTACGATGCGGCGGATCCTCTTTGCGATGAACTCGCACCACTCGGCGTTGGCTTTGGGATTGGCGAGCAAGTCGGTGTAGTTGCTGGTCAGCTTCCTGAAGCCTGGGCTGTTCCACATCGTCTCGTAGAACCGCCAGCGCTCGTCCTCCGGGTCGTCGAAGGCAGCCCGGTCGTGCGCCGGATGGTGGAAACCGTGCACCGAGGTGTTGAGTGTCTCGCGCAGCTGCTCGAAGCCAGCCCGAAGTTGGGCCTGTTCTTCGGCGGTGATTGGCGCGTTGTTCAGCGGCGTGCACCAGTTGGCCGTCCGCTGGTACACGGTCAGCGAGGCCACCTCGTCCACGATGGCGGGCACGATCTGCACCCCGCTGGACGACGTTCCGATGACAGCCACCCGCTTGCCAGCGAACTCGACCGGCCTCTGCGGCCACGCACCCGTGTGGAACGACTCGCCTCCGAATTCGTCGCGCCCGGGCACGTCGGGCGTGTAGGGAACGGAGAGAACGCCGGTGGCGGCGATGAGATAGCGCGCCCGGAACTTGGTGCCGTCGTCGGCCACCACGTCCCACGTCCCCGAGTGTTCGTCGTAGACGGCCGCAGTGACCTTGGCGCCGAATCGCATGTGGCGTCGAAGGTCGAACCGGTCCGCCACATGGTTCAGGTACCGCTCGGTCTCTGGCTGCGGTGCGAAGTGCTCCTTCCACTCCCATTCCTCGAAGAGCTCCTGCGAGAAGAGGTACCCGTAGGTGTAGCTCTCGGAGTCGAATCGGGCGCCGGGGTAGCGGTTCCAGTACCACGTACCTCCCACGCCGTCGCCCGCCTCGAGTAGTTGGACGGAGAAACCGGCTTCGCGGGCCAGGTACAGCTGATAGATGCCGGTGATGCCAGCGCCGATCACCAGCACATCCACGTCAGGCCCGCTTGCGCTGTGGTCAGGTGAGGGTTCGGGGGATGTCATGAGCCTCCGGGCGATGGGCCCGTGAGGAGGCACATCGGTCGATTCCAGATCACGCGACAAGCTCTCCGGGGTCCTGTACGTATTGTACCGACCGGTACTTTACACAATCGATCGCACCCTGGCCGGAAGGGGGGCCGAAGGGCCCTCAGCCGCAACCCGAGTGAAGCGGCCTCATTCAGCGCAGTTTTCGCCGCATATCGGCGAGGGCTGCCAGGGACCAACTGGGGACGTCGAGGCCGAGCGGATCCTCGGCCAACGGGATGGTCTGGCCGGATGCATCGTGCACCACCACCTGGTTACGCCCGCCAAATTTTGCTTGATACAGCGCGCTATCCGCCCGAGCGAGAGCCGCAGGAAGGTCTTCATGCATCTTGGCGTCGACGATGCCGGCACTGACGGTGAACGACGGCAGTCCTGCGACAGAGATCGCGGCACTAAGGCGAGAGCGAAACGCGTTGAGGGCGTTTCGGGCCTGTACAGCTATGCAGGCCGGGAACGCGATTGCGAATTCCTCTCCCCCATGTCGGCAGCAGAGATCCTCTGAGCGGAAGGATTCCTTTAACAGCCGGGCGAAGAGCACAAGGGCGCGATCCCCGGTCTCGTGTCCATGGGTGTCATTGAGAATTTTGAAATGATCGAGGTCGACCATTGCCACCGCCATGCCGTCCATTTCCCTACGAAGGGCGGATACCTTTCCTTCGAACGTGCGTCGATTGAACAACCCGGTCAGGCTGTCGGTGGCCGCCTGAAGCTGGGTCTCCGCCATGACGCGGAGAAGCCCAATTCGAGCCCCTGCCAGCTTTGCCAAGGTTTCAAGGTCCTCCACGGAGTCTTCTGCGATCTGCTCATGCGGCGGACCAGTGGCATGGATCAATCCGACAACTCGACCCATGATCGACACCGGAACGCATAAGGCCGACAAGCGACCCTCAACACGGTTGCGCAGCTTGGGGCATGCGTCGAGGTCGTCGCTGTCACTGAAGCGCTGAACCTGCGCGCGGCGCGCTGCAGGGCAGCGGTCGGGGGAGTCGACCTCGCATGCTGGTGGTTCTCCTGTCGGAGAAACGCTGGCCATCCGAACAAGATGGGCGTGGCTGTTGTCGGCAAGGAGGAGTTCTGTCGGCGAGTCGGGCACCACAGATGCCAGAGAACGTTCGATCACTTCGATGACCTCGGACTCACCGTCCGCCATGTCCAGAGCATTCGCCACACGACTTTCAAATTCTTGACGTCGTGCCTGCACCCGGCGCTGCACCGCTTCCCGGTCCGCAGACACTATGGCGTCGGAAAGATCGCGATTCAGTTGCCGCACCTTGGTATCAGCATCGACCTGCTGTTTGTTGGCGACGAAGATCATCACCCACATGCTGGGCGCAACAAAACCGATGAGTAGTCCCGCGGAAACCAAGAAGCGGACAATGCCCCCATTGGTGATGGCCGCGCCCAGAGCCATCGCCGGGAGGCTGACTCCTCCAAGAATCACAATTCCGGCGACGCAGCTGAGATATCGCAGCCGAAGCTGCCGCTTCTGAGCCTCTTCCCATTCCTCTTCGGTCACCATCGAGTCGTCCTTGCCAGGTCTGCAGCTGAAGGTCCCAAACAAGAGTGAGAGGCGCACAACACTCGAATGGCTAGGTCATCCCAACTCTTGCCCAATTCGTACCGATTGGTGCTGGAAATCGAGAGCGTCCTGCCTCGAATCGCAGGCTCGCTTCGGCATGGCCGTCGCGGAAATGTTATTTTCGCCGACCAAGAATGAAGAGTTCGCCAAGCTCGATGAAGGAGTCCGATGGGCGCGTGCACGTACAATCACACCGGGCAGGTGGTCACCGACCTCCAGCGATCGAAGCGCTTCTACAACGAGGTGTTCGGCTTCCAACTTTGGTACGAGATAACACCACCAGACGAGGCGATCGCCAAGCTCACCAGCCTCGAGCCCCCCTTGAACGTGACGGCCTCGTACCTGACCCTCGACGGCTTCGTCCTCGAACTGATGCACTATGCAGCGCCAGGCGCCGCGGCACCCTTTCGAGCCCGCACGATGAACGAACCCGGGCTCACCCATTTGTCGATCTCGGTCGAGGACGTGCATTCCACAGCGAAGAGAGTCGTTGAGTATGGCGGGCAGATAATTGAGGAGAGTGACGTCGGGGCTGCCTTGTTCATCAGAGACCCCGATGGCCAGCTGGTCGAGTTGCTGCCCGCGGCCTACCGGGCCGGCTTACCCCCCAAGCCGTAGGGTCCGAGCCGGAAACCCAGTTCTCATCGGACGAGAGGGAGGTCCACCCGGTCCACCGCATGGCTAGGATGCAGCGATGGCGACGAACAACCCAACCGCTGAGCCGCCTGTCGATCCCACCATCAGTCGCCTCGATTTAGCGGTCGCCCGGTCGCTCGACACCGCTCGGGCGCGAGCAGAAACGCGGGTCAAGCGATTTCTCGACGCTGGGTTCGAGCTTGTGAATAGCCATGGTGGCACGGATATCACCGTTCAAGATGTGGTCGATCGCTCAGGGCAGTCCCTGCGGAGCTTCTACCAGTACTTCGCGGGGAAATATGAGTTCCTCCTCGCGTTATTCGAAGAACTCGTGCGCTTCACCGCTGAACAACTCCAAGCACAGGTCGGTGAGGAAGACCAAGCCGCTGATCGGCTACATCGGTTCGTGGTGGAATACCACCGTCTCTGCCGGCCGGGGACAAAGCCCCGAACCCCGCGGCGGGTTCCTACTTCTGCCATGGCGGAATTCGGTCAGCAGCTCCTCACGACGCATCCCAAGGAAGCTTCCAAGGCGTTCGCTCCGCTCATGTCACTGCTTGTAGAACTGGTTGACGACGCAATGGCGCAGGGGGTCTTAAGAACGGATGTGCCCAGTCGCCGGATGGCCGGAGTCATGCTGCAGTCGACAATGTTCAATGCCTTTGCGACCACCATTAGTGGCTCAGCAGCCAAGAGCGCCGACGACGCCTCCGAGGAGTTCTGGCATTTGATGTTCGAGGGCATCGGCTCGTTCTGATCGGCCGGTTCACCGACGTAGAACCCGACGATGTCGCGGTCCACTCTGCATCGAATACGGCTGCGGGCGATCCCGGGTCCCTTCGGCGCCCCCTCCGGGAGGTGGTGATCACCACGCTCCCGATGCATGAGAAACCCATTCTGTGATTGTGGAAGGATGCATATCGGAGCCACCCGGCCGGGGCGCCGGCGAGCGAGGGAGAGTGGGTTATGAAGACTCATGCGGCCGTCCTGTGGGGCCGGAACCAAGACTGGCGGATCGAGGAGATTGACCTCGACCCACCCCAGGCCCAGGAGGTTCTGGTCAAGTGGATGGCAGCCGGCTTGTGCCATTCGGATGAGCACATCCGGTCCAGCGACATGGGCTCGCCTGAAGAGGTCCGCCAAGCAGCCGGGCTACCCCCACTATTCCCGGTCATAGGCGGTCATGAGGGCGGCGGCATCGTCGTCGAGGTCGGCCCGGGAGTGCGCAACCTCCAGCCGGGTGACCATGTCGCGGCGAGCTTCTTCCCCGTCTGCGATCACTGCAAGATGTGCATCACCGGGCACACGAACCTCTGCGATCTGGGGGCGGCCACATTTGCCGTCGGCCAGATTTCGGATGGGACCAGCAGACATCATCTGAACGGTCAGGACCTCAACTTCATGGCCAAGGTGGGTACGTTCGCCGAGTACAGCGTTGTGCACGAGGCATCCTTGGTAAAGGTCGAGGCGGACCTCCCGATGAGCGTGGTGGCTCTCGTCTCGTGCGGAGTGACCACGGGATGGGGATCCGCCGTATACCGCGCCGAGGTGCGACCGGGCGAAACCACGGTCGTCGTCGGCATCGGCGGCGTCGGCATCAACGCCGTCCAGGGGGCTCGCATGGCTGGGGCCCGGAACATCATGGCGGTGGACCCAGTCGAGTTCAAGCAGAAGGCCGCTCTCGACTTCGGCGCCACCCACACCGCGGGTTCGATGGCCGAGGCCCTCCCCATCGTCGCCGACCTTACGAGAGGGGCCATGGCGGACTCGGTGATACTCACCCCAGGCGTCATGTACGGAGATCTCATGGCCGAAGCCCTCTCGCTCACCGGCAAGGGCGGCACGTGCGTCGTGACGGCCGTCGCACCCCAGACGCAGAAAGAGTGCAGCATCAATCTCTTCGAACTGGCCATGTGGCAAAAGGAAGTCCGGGGCGTCGTCTTCGGGGCAGGTAACCCGCGGTTCGACATTCCCAACCTGCTGGCACTGTACAAAGCCGGCCGGCTCAAGCTTGACGAGCTGATCACCAGAACGTATCGGCTGGACCAGATCAATCAGGGCTACCAGGACATGCTCGACGGGCTCAACATTCGCGGTGTGATCAGTTTCGAGTGATGGCGTGCCCACTTCGCCAACGCGAGAAGTTACCGCACGTGCGGTCGCAGTGTCATGCGAGCGTTCGTCGCTGGTCCCCTTCGAGATCGACGATGAAGAGCCTGTCGGCGAAGCGCCACGTTGCCTGGATCTTTTCGAACGTATCGATATATTGGCCGGCAACCGTGATTTCGATCGGGTTTCCCGCGGTAATACCTTGCAGTACCGTGAAGTAGCAGTGGGAGGAAGCACTTTCGCCTCCGGGCTCAATATCGATACTCAAGTTCGTGATCAAATGTTTGGTCCGAGGCGACCCGTCATAGAGTCGTATGCGGTCGTAGGCGGATCGAACTTCGGAGGTTCCGCGCAGTACCGTTCCGTGCGCAGCCGACCTCCACGTCGCATGCTCGAAGAGATCGGCCAGTCCATCGAAGTCCCCGGCGTCGAGGAGGCGGGCATAGCCGTGGACGAGGGCGGTGATGTCAGAAAGATCAGACATTGTCCGGAAGGTGTACCACAGCCCACCTGGCAGCGGCTCCGGTTTCGCGAGGAGCCATGAACGAGGTCATCGAGGAGTTTGAGGTCCATGTCCCCGACGGCGTGCTCGAGGACTTGCGAAGACGGCTGACACTCACTCGCTTCCCAGATCAGATTCCAGGGACGAGTTGGGAGTACGGGATGCCGATCGCATACCTGCGCGACCTCGTCGAATATTGGCGCGACGCGTATGACTGGCGCGCCCAGGAGGCGCGGATCAACCAGCTCTCGCACTATCGCACCACCATCGATGGGCAATCGATCCACTTCGTCCGCGCCCGCTCGGAGCGCTCCGATGCCTTCCCGTTGCTGCTCATCCACGGCTGGCCCGGATCGTTCATTGAGTTCCTCGACGCCATTCCCCGCTTGGTCAACCCGGAGAAGTACGGAGGGCACTCCCGAGATGCTTTTGACGTAGTGATCCCATCCCTCCCCGGCTACGGCTACTCCGAGCCCCCACGGACTCCAGGTTGGGACGTGGAGCGTATCGCCGATGCATTCGTCGCCCTGATGGACCGGTTGGGTTACCAGAGCTATGGCGCCCAAGGGGGGGATTGGGGCGCGCAGGTGACGACCCGGATCGGATTGCGTGACCCGCGACACTGTGCCGGGATTCATCTCAACATGCCGCTGGGCGCGGCGCCGCAGAACCGCGAAGACCTCAGCGACGACGAGAAGAGCGACCTCGACGCCATGGCGCAGTTCCAACGGGAAGAATCTGGTTACGCCAACGAACAGGGAACGAAGCCGCAGACGCTCGGCGTGGCGCTCAATGACTCACCCGCTGGGCTGCTGGCATGGATCGTGGAGAAGTTCCGCACGTGGAGCGACTGCGGCGGTCACCCGGAGAACTCCTTCTCCCGCGATCAACTGATCACGAACGTGATGTTGTACTGGTTGACCGAGACGAGTGCCTCCTCGGCAAGGTTGTACTGGGAGTCGCGGCACAGTGGCTCGTGGGCGGAGACCCTGCCCTTCATCGGCACTCCCACGGGGGTCGCTCGTTTTCCCAAGGAGGTGCTGCGCTGGCCGCGCTCGTTGGTCGAGCGACAGTACAACGTGACCCATTGGTCCACCATGCCTCGTGGCGGGCACTTTGCCGCCATGGAGCAACCCGACCTCTTCGCCGACGACGTGCGGGACTTCTTCCGAACGGTGCGCGAGCGCCAGTGAGTCTTCGAGACGAATGATCATTCGGCGTGCGGAGAGTAGGATTTCCAGATGTCTCGACCCCCAGTATGGCTGATCAGACCGTGGATCTGACGTTCAGCGAAGACCAGTTGGCGCTGCGGGAAACCCTGGTGGATTTCCTGGCTCGGGAGTGCCCGACGGAGCGGGTTCGATCCGCCGAGCCTCTCGGATTCGACCTTGCGCTCTGGCGGCAGATGGAGGCTCTTGGGCTGCCGACCATCGCGGTGCCCGAAGAGATGGGAGGAGGCGGGGGTACTGTGCTGGACCTCGCCATCGCAGCCGAGGAGGTCGGCAGGTGCCTCGCACCCGTGCCCTTCCTTGATGCGGCTGTTGCCAACAACCTCGTCGCCGAGTTGGCGCTCGGAGATGCGGAAGGCCCGTCGCTCCGATTGGCCGAGCAGACGGTGGCGGGTTCGCGGCTGGCAGCACCCGCTCTCCGTTCGTCCGCCCACGGGACGGCTCGATTGGTGCCTGCCGGCGCGGTGGCTGACGTCGTGCTTGTGCTCGATGGAGACGATCTGGTGGCTGTCGAAGGAGGCGTCTCGCCCGGATCGCCCGCCGCGCCGACCCCGAATCTCGGATCGTTGCCGATAGCGGACCGCCGGGTCGACGGCGAGGGACGGACCGTCCTGTGCAGCGGCAAAAGCGCCGTGGAGGCGCACCGTCGGGCCGTCGACCAATGGCAACTCTTGATGGCGGCGGCTCTTGTCGGGCTTGGGGCGAGAGCGCTGGAAATCGGCGTCGACTATGTGCAGCAGCGCCGGGCCTTCGGTGTCGTCATCGCGAATTTCCAGACGATCCAACATCGCCTGGCGGACACAGCCACGGCGGTCGACGGTGCTCGCCTGCTTGCCTACGAGGCCGCCTGGGCGGCTGACCAGGGGCTCAGTTCGGCGCCGGCCTTGGCCAGGATGACCCTTGTCTTCGCTGCCGAAACGGCATTCAAGTCAGCTTCCGACAGCCTCCACTTCCACGGCGGCTACGGCTACACCTTGGAATATGACATCCAGCTGTTCTTTCGTCGGGCAAAGGCGTGGCCCCTGATCTTCGGCGATCCGGCTCGGTTGTATCGAGACGTAGCGGACGCGCTGCTCACAGCAGAGGTGGCATGAGCATGGACTTTTCCACGCCCGACGATCTGGCCGAGCACCGCGATGCAGCCAAGACCTGGGTTCGCGACAACGTCCGAAGCGAGTGGGCTGAGGAGCAGTACCGGACCGGAACCCACGAGACCCTCGAACTCCATGCACTGCTTGCCCGGAGCGGCGTGCTCGGAGCGGGCTGGGACAAGGAGTACGGGGGATCCGATACCGATCCAGGGCTCGCCAAGGCGATCATCGATGAGATCAGAGGTCTGGGGATTGCTGGCGATGGCTGGGCCACGACGAACATGGTCATACGGACGATCCACCATGTAGGGACCGAGGAGCAGAAGCGCACGCTGATCCCCGCCGCATTGCGGGGGGAGATCTTGATCGCTCTCGGGTACTCGGAACCCGACTCCGGTTCGGACGTTGCGGCCGCCAAAACAGCGGCGTTCCGAGACGGGGACGAGTGGGTGATCAACGGCCAGAAGATGTTCACGAGCAGTGCGCAAGTCTGTACCCATGTCTTCGTTTTGGCTCGTACGAACCCCTCCGTGCCGAAGCACCGAGGGCTCACGATGTTTTTGGTTCCGACGGACGCCGCTGGCTTCGAGCGCCAGCCGATCTACACCCTCGGCGGCCAGCAGACCAATGCAACCTTCTATACCGACATCCGAGTCCCCGATTCTGCCCGCATCGGGGATGTCGATGAGGGCTGGGGCGTCATGCGCGTCGCCCTGGTCTTCGAACGCGGTGGGGCTGCCCGCGGCTCATCCACACACACGCTGAGCGAGGCCGTTGCCCAATGGGCGCGTGGTACCCGAGGCGAAGACGGAAGCGTGCTCTTCGAAGACCCCTCCACGAAGGAGAGGTTGGGTCGGATCGCGGTCGACGAGGAAGTCGCACGATTGCTTGGCCTGCGTGTCCGTTGGATGTCGGAGTGCGGCGAACTGCCCGGAGTCGAAGGATCGATGGCGAAACTGTTCAACAGCGAGTCCGCCTTGCGCCATTACAGTGATGTCGTCGATTTCTTGGGAGATTCCGGCACCCTGCAGCCAGGCGCCATCGATGCCCCGATGGGGGGAAAGATCGAGGCTGGTTTGCGTGCGGCCCAGGTGGGCACCATCTATGGCGGGTCGAGCGAGATCCAGCGCGAGATCATCGCCGAGCGAAGGCTCGGCCTACCGCGCGTCCGGCCTAACGGATGAGTCCGTCGATCGCGTTCTTGGCCGAGACGTAGCCCCTACGCTCCGACGCGGCCCATTACATCTTCGCCGTAGCGGTGCAGCGAGTCTTCCAAGTCACTTTGGAACATGGCCGCGGGAAGGACGACTCTGGTGGTCCCGAGAGCCCGGAGAGCGTCGATTTCCCGCATTGCCGCCTCGCCACCGCTGCAGTAGCTGCATACGGTGACCTCAACGGAGGACGGGTCGCGACCGGCGTCCTCCGCGGCTCGGCGCAGGGTATCGACGAGAGGAGCCAACTCGTCGGTGTTGACGCCGAAGGGGAAGAATCCATCTCCGATTCGCCCCGCCCGTCGGGCTGCCACCTTGCTGTGGCCACCAATGTGGAGGGGAATCGATCCGTGCGGGGGCTGTGGACGCAAAACGCAGTCTCGAAAGGAGACTGTGGTCCCTTCGAAGGTGGCCTTGTCTTGTGACCACAGGGCTCGCATGGCGGCGATCGCTTCCTCTGTCCGCTCTGCTCGCTGCTCGAAGGGAACGCCGAGCGCCTGGAACTCCTCCTTCAACCAGCCGATTCCGACACCGAGCATCACCCGACCTTGGGAGAGATAGTCAAGGGTGGCGAGCTCCTTGGCGAGGACCACGGGATTGCGCTGGGGGAGTATGAGGATGCCTGTGGCGAGTTTCAGCGTTGCGGTCTGGCTGGCCAGGTAGGCCAGCCAGATGAGCGGATCGGGAAATGGCGCCTCCTCGCCCGAGGGTATGCGCCCGGAGGGGTCGTACGGGTACCGCGAGTGGTATCCGGCGGGCACCACGACATGATCAACGGTCCAGATTGATTCGAATCCGCTCGCTTCGGCGGCCTGAGCCAGCTGAAGGGCCCTGTCCGATTCGATGAAGGGCCCGATGTTGGCGAAAGCGACTCCGAATTTCATTTCTGGTGGCTCCGGCAGCCGATGAACCTAGACAAGGTGGCAGCGTATCGGGAGGTGCTTGATGCCGCCGTTGACAGCCGAGTTGAGCCGTTCCGGCGGTGCGGTCACTTCAAACCACTCAAGACGACGGAGGAGATGACGGAAGAGCGTCTCGAGTTCGACGCGCGCCAGGTGGGCACCCATGCAGAAGTGCGGGCCAGAACCGAACGCCAGGTGGTGGTTCGGGTGGCGATCGATGCGAAATGAGAATGGATCTTCGAACACTTCCTCGTCCCGGTTGGCTGACGCGTAGAACAATGCGACCTTGTCACCGGCAGGAATCTTCACGCCTCGTATTTCGTAGTCCTCGGTGGTCGTGCGCGTGAAGTGGATGATCGGACTGACCCAGCGCAGGATCTCCTCTACTGCGCTGGGGAGCAGCTCGGGGTGTTGTGACAGGCGTTCCCACTCACCGTGGTTCTCGAAGAAGGCGAGGAGCCCACCGCTGATGGCGTTGCGCGTGGTCTCGTTGCCGGCCTCGACTATGAGCTCGCAGTAGTTCAGCAACTGCTCCTCCGTAATCGGCCTTCCCTCGATTTCCGCGTCGATCAGGTGGCTCACGATGTCGTCTCCCCGATCACGCCTGCGGCGTTCGATCAGTGCATTCAGGTAGCCGTGTAGCTCCCCTCGGGCGCGCCGCATGGTTTGGCCGGGTGTCTCGCCCGTTCGCCGGAACTCGGGGTCGTCCTTTCCGATGACTTCGTTGGTCCAGCGGAACAGCAACTGCCAATCATCGCGGGGTACGCCGAGGATCCACGAGATCACCGCGATGGGCAAAGGGGCAGCGATGCGCTCGACGAAATCGAACTCGGTGGCACCGGTGGTGGCCGCCACCTCTTTGAGGAGATCAACCGCAATGCGGTCGATCTCCTCATGACGCGATCGAATGGCTCGAGGCGTAAAGCGTGGCATCGCTGCGCGACGCAGCGGACCGTGTCGCGGGGGATCAAGGGTGACGATCATCTCTGCAGGTTGGACTGCTGCACCCACCTTGCCCAGGACGAGTCCGTGCTCATTCGAGAAGCGCTCTGCTTGCGATGCCACCTCAACGATGTCGGCATGTTTCGTGACGGACCAGAAGGGCTCATAGCCCGGTGGGGCCATATAGGCGACAGGAGCCTCTTCACGCAGCCTCGCCCAGAGCGCGTGCGGGTAACCCTGCGCGGCGAATCGGGCCGGGTCGACCAGATCGAGTGGGTCAGCGAAAGCGGGAGAATCGAACTCAGGCTTCATCGGATACCGGTCCTGTCGCTGGACAAGCCGCTTCGAGTCGAGCTTGCCGGTGGGGTTGATGGTTCAGCCGACTGGTGTGAACTCGAGATGGAGCCCCTTCAGTGCGCGGAGCATCGTGCGGAAGTAGTGGATCGCATCGAAGTCGATGTCGGACAAAGGCACTCCCAGTCTCCCCGAGGTTGATTATCCGTATTACAGTATAGGAGAGTAGCGTTTCCAGTGCAACGCGTGCGACCGACGAGTTGGGGGATGAGTCAGATGGAGCATCGAGTTTCGTGGGGAGTCCGGCCGGCCGGCTCGGCCGGTCGTCCCGGATGCGCCGGAGGGAGAGTCGCGGGGTATGTTGGCAGACCGGCGGAAGGGAAGAGCTGACCATGGATCAAGAGCTCGCCGGGAAAGTCGCCATCATCACTGGCGGTGCCAGCGGGATCGGAAAGGCGACGGCCGAGCTCTTCGTCACCCAGGGTGCCAAAGTGGTCATCGCCGACCTGAATGCCGAGCGCGGTGTAGCGCTGGCGCAGGCGCTCGGGGATTCGGTGGCGTTCAAGTCAACCGATGTGGCATCGGCTGAGCAGGTCGAAGAACTGGTCCATTTTACCGTCGCCCATTTCGGTGGGCTTCACATCATGTTTAACAACGCGGGCGTTTCAAGTTCATTCCGCCGCCTCTTGCGGAACAATCTCTCGGACTTCGACCGGGTCATGGGCGTGAACCTCCTCGGAGTAATGGTCGGTAGTCAATGCGCGGCTCGGCATATGGCCGAATACGGGGGCGGTTCGATCATCAACACTTCGTCGATCGCTGCCCTCACCGGAGGGGCCGTGCCGATCGTCTACCGGGTGTCCAAGGCAGCCGTCATTCAATTCACCCGATCGGCCGCGACCGACCTCGCGGAGTACGGCATCCGCGTCAATTGTGTAGCTCCGGGTCACATCCCGACGGGAATCACCAACTACGACCTGGGCCCGGTTATTGAGCGAACCCAGCCCCTGCAGCGGGAAGGTTCTCCGACCGACGTCGCCAACGCCGTCCTCTTTCTGGCCAGCGAACGTGCGGCCCAGGTAACGGGGATCGTTCTCCCGGTCGACGGCGGCACTGCCGCCGGTCCGCCGGCCAACCAAGCTGCGCGCCTAGTAATGCAGAGCGACGGAGGTGGGTCATGACGGCTGATCTGGCGATTCGAGGCGGAACAGTTATCGACGGTAGCGGCGCGCCGGGGCGCATCGCCGACGTCACCGTCAGCTCCGGAGTGATTGAGCAGATCGGTCAAGGGCTGCACGGTGAACGCGAACTTGATGCCACGGGCTGTGTGGTCGCCCCGGGCTTCATCGATATCCACACCCATTACGACGCCCAGGTGTTCTGGGATCCCGCACTTCGCCCCACTTCCTTTCACGGCGTGACGACCGTGGTCGCCGGAAACTGCGGATTCACCATCGCACCAACTCGACCGGAGCACCGTGATGTGATTGTGCAGACGCTCGAGAACGTGGAGGACATGGACGGCGCGTCGCTCTCGGCGGGGATCGTGTGGGAGTTTCAGACCCACCCCGAGTACATGAATTTGGTTCACCGCCGCGGCACGATGCTCAACTACACCTGCTATATCGGTCACAGTGCGCTTCGCCTCTATGTCATGGGGGACGCTGCCTACGAGAGAGAAGCGACGGCCGAGGAGACCGACCAGATGTGTCGTGTCGTGGTCGAGGCCATCGGTGCGGGGGCGGCCGGCTTCTCGACCAGTTTTGCCTTCACTCATCGCGGCATGAACGGCTTGCCGGTACCAAGTCGATTTGCGGCGCGGGAGGAGGTTGAGGCGCTCTTCATGGCGGTGGGCGGGACCGGGAGAGGCGTGGTGCTGGCCACGGCGGGAGAGCAATGCACGTATGCCGACATGTACGAGCTGCAGCACCGCATCGGGAGGCCGCTCACCTACCCGTTGTTTGCTCTTGCGGACAGGCGCCACCAGCCGCAACTGGACCTTCACGAGGCGGCTGTCGCGCGCGGTCAGCAAGTGTGGCCCCAAGTCACACCCCGGCCACTTACCATGCAATTCACGATGGAGAGCCCTTTCAGTCTCAACGTGAGCAAGGTCTTCGGCGATCTCATGGACCGACCCCGAGACGCCCGCATTGCTGCTTACGGCGATCCGCGGTGGCGGACCGCGGCAGCAGACGACCTGGAGCGCGTCACTATGAAACCACGCTGGGAAACATGCGAGGTGTCAGAGTCAGAGCGGTTCCCCGAATTGGAGGGTCGGCGCGTGGACGATTTGGCCCGAGAGCGAGGATGCAGTCCCCTCGACGTCATCTGCGAAGTGGCGCTCGGTGACGACCTGAAGACAAGGTTCCGGATCTATATCGCCAACGACGAGCCGGAGAGCGTGGCCGAACTCCTTTCCCACGAACGCGTTGCACTCGGGCTCTCCGATGCCGGGGCACATTTGAGTCAGTTGTGCGACGCGCCGCTTCCGACCGACCTCCTTGGCCAGTGGGTACGTGATCGCGGCGTGTTACCCCTCGCTGGCGCGGTTCGCAAGCTCAGCGGAGAGCTGGCAGATATGTTCGGATTTGTTCGGCGCGGCTATGTCCGGGAGGGCTACTGGGGCGACCTCTGTGTCTTCGACCCGGCGACAGTGGGGACCGGTCCTACCCAACGCCTCCGGGACTTCCCTGCCGGGGGCGAGCGCCTGACCGCTGAGCACCCGACTGGCGTGCGGCACGTCCTGGTCAACGGCGTACCGATCCGGCTGGACGAGGTGCAACTGGATATGCCCGCGCTGCGTCCCGGAATGCAACCCGAGATCGGCTGAGAACGACGGAGGACAGGAGGGATCGATGGCGTTTACTGACCCGACGATCGATATTGTCACGGCCGAGGTCCTTCGCGTGGGCACCTCTTCGTGGTCGAAAACGACGTTTCCCCTTTTCGTCAGCCAATAGCGCAGGCTTAGAGAGCCGACGCGGTTTCACGCGGTTCGCACTGCCTTCCCGAGGGGCACGGCGCCGCCGCCCAGATTGTTGATTGCGCAGGAAATGGAGCGCTCCCCAGTGACCAAGCAAGCTCTCTTTTTCTGTTATATGGTGTTTCGCTGATAGGGGGGAGGCCCTCTCATCCGTTACGGAGGAAATATGCCTGTGTGCCGCACGATGAGAAATGTCCTGCTGATCGCTGGTCTGTGCCTGCCGCTGATCGCGGTGGGCTTGACGACCGCTTCGGCATCGGCCACACCGGCGCCGCTCACCATTGCCTACATCACCGATCTCACCGGACCTGGTGCGTCGGAGAATGCGTCGTCTCCGGCCGGCTTCGAAGCCCGAATCGACTTGCAGAACGCGGAGGGTGGCGTGAACGGGCACAAGCTTGTGCCCCTCATCATTGACGATGAGACGAACCCCTCCATCATCGCCACCGCCGTGCAGACCGCCATTTCGAAGAACGTGATCGGGATCGTCTCCCAAAGCCCCCTGTTCTCCCTCGCGGCCAAGTACCCCCAGGCGGCGGGCATTCCCGTTACAGGTACCTACGACGACGGACCTGAGTGGGGTGAGCAGCCCTATACGAATATGTTCGCCTCCGACAACGGGAGCGTTGACCCGAAGTACCCGGTCAACACCCTCATAGGAAGCTTCCTCAAGCAGCATGGCGGAACGATTCTGGGGTCCTACGGCTACGGCATCTCGCCTTCTTCGGCCCGGGCGGCCATCGGTGTCGGTGATGCCTTCACGCACGCGGGAGGCAAGGTCGGGGTGCTGGACACCACCGTCACGTTCGGCAGTGTCGACTTCACGAGCGCGGCGCTGGCGGCGAAGCAGGCCAACATAAATGCACTGTCGCCCGCCATGGACAACGACTCGAATTACGCGCTGGCGACGGCTCTGGAGCAGGAAGGGGTCAAGCTCAAGGCCGTTCTCTTTGCCACCGGCTATGAACCGGGCGTGATCAAGTCGAGCGTGTGGGCCACACTACAAGGTGACTACTTCCTGTCCTTCTTCCGCCCGTTCTCCCTTCCGAACGCAGGCACCGCGCAGATGGCGTCGGCGCTGCAAAAGTACGCGCATTTCTCCAAGAGCCAGTTCCCGAGCTTTGGTCAGTATGAGGCCTGGGCGGGAGCCGACCTCATGATCAAGGGTATCCAGTTGGCCGGGAAGAACCCCACGCACGCGGCGATCATCAAGGATCTTCGGAGCGTGACGTCGTACACCGCCAATGGCCTTCTGCCCAAGCCCCTGGACTTCGCCACCGACTTCGGCCACGACCCGGCGAAGGAGTGCAGCTGGGTCATGAAGGCTGTGACCAACGGGTTCGTGCCGATTTCATCGCAGCCGACGTGCGGGACGGACATTCCAGGGACCGACACGGCGAACGCTTCCTGATCCCTGAAGGTCAGGCTCGGATCGGCTGGCCCCTACATACGCCCGAGTAGGAAGTTGGCCACAGGTGTGGCGGCAGGGAAGATCTCGGTGATGCCGGCGGCAAAGTACCCGCTGTCGGTGATGAGGGTGATCCCATTAACCGATCCCGCCGCTGCGCTGCAGAGGAACACAAGCGGATAGGCCTGCTCCAGGGGAGTCGCCGCCTCCACGCCCACCTCTTCGCGGTAGTCGGCTCCGAAGCCGAGCCACATCTCCTTGTTGGCCTGAGCCAGCGGCGTGTCGGTCGGGCCCGGGCAGATGGCGTTGATACGGATCCCTCGCTTCATCATGGGGAGGGCCTGGCACGAGACGTAGGCACACATTGCCTGCTTGGTTGACATGTAGTCCGCTCCTCCGTTGGCCGCGACCCACGCCACGGCGCTGTCGAAATCGGGCGTGGCCAGGTACTCCTTGATCCGAGGAAGGTTGGCTTCCCAGCCCAGCCCGGCTGCGGAGGAGATGAACCCGATGGCCGACCCGCGGGGGAGCATGTCCTTGGCCAAGAGCCGGTCGACGATGTGGCGGTGGCCGATGAAATTGATCTTTTCGATCCCGGGAGTTCCGTCGGCGACTCCGGCGCACGAGAACAGAGCGTGCACAGGCCCATCGACCTGGTCCATCGCGGCATCGATCGAGTCGCGCTCGGCCAGGTTGACGTGGATCGCCTTGGCCCCCGGCAGCGACATCTCCGCGTAGTCCATGACCACCACCTCGGCGCCGGCGGACAGCAGCAGTTCGGCGGTCGCTGCGCCCATGCCGGTTGCTCCACCGACCACAAGCGCCCTCTTGCCGTCGTAGCGGTAGGCGTCGAACAGTGTCATGTGCATCCTCTCTGGTTTCTACAGGTACGGGGTCATTCTGCCGGGTGCGTCAAGTAGATGCCAGCCCACGCATGGCGCCTCCCCGTTCGAGGTGCTCGATCTTGATGACCTCTACCCGCAGTCCGACAGCAGCGCTCGCGCCGCCGGCACGAACGCGTGCTGGGCCACTTCGAGAATGCGAACGCTCCCCACTATGGCGCTCATCCACCAGCTTCTCTCAGGAGAGGCGCTGACCGCACTCAGGGGACCAGCACCGGGAGGCGCTCCCAGCCCCGGACCGTCGAGGTGCGGGCTTGCGTGGCGTGTTCCCAGTCGACGTCCCAGGTCGGGAAGCGCTGCAGGACCTCGTCGAGCGCGATCCGCCCCTCGAGCCGAGCCAGCGCTGCGCCCAAGCAGAAGTGCAGGCCGTAGCCAAAGGCCAGATGGTGGTCGATCTTGCGGGTGACGTCGAAGCGATCGCCATCGGGAAATTTGCGATCGTCGCGGTTGGCGGAGCCGTTGAGTAGGAGGATCGCGCTCCCGGCTGGTATGACCTGCCCCTGATGCTCGACGTCCTCGGTGACATGGCGAGCCTGGACCGGTGAGGGGGATTCGAACCGGAGGAGTTCCTCGATGGCGTTCGGTACGAGATTGCGGTTCGCGACGAGCCTGGCGCGCTCGTCGGGGTGGTCGGCGAGCACCTTCCCGGTCCAGCCGATGAGGCGGGTCGTTGTCTCGTTGCCCGCCGCGGCCAGCAGGTTGACGATGTTGATGACCTCGGGACGGCTAAGGCGACGGGTCGTCCCCGTCTCGTCCTTGAATTCCGCATGGAGGAGCTCAGTCATCAGATCGTCCGACGGATGCTGTGCGCGCCAGTCGATGTACGCATCGAAACTGCTGGCCTGTCCATCGCGGCCGAAGGTGCCGACCTCGGGCATCTTCCCGTCCTCGAGGCGTAGTCCTTCGTCGATGCGGTCGCGTATCTCCTCCTGGTCCTGCTCGGGAATGCCGAGCAGCATCCCGATGGTGCGCATCGGCATCTGCGCGCCGAGATCGGAGATGAAGTCGAACCCACCGGATCCGACCAGCGGGTCGAGGGAGCGGGCGCAGAACTCACGCACCTTGGGTTCGATGGCGTTCATTTTGCGCGGCGTGAAGACCCGGGAGAGTAGGCCTCGGTGCAGGTTGTGTCCGGGAGGGTCCTCGAAGATGATCGATCCGGGCGGGATCTCAAAGTCGCTCTTGATCAGCTCGAGCAGTGTGCCCCTGGCCGAGCTGTAGGTCCTCCAGTCGACGAGACCCCGCTCGACGTCGTCGAAGCGGCTGAGGGCGTAGAACTGGTACTTGTCGTTGTAATAGAGAGGTGTCTCCTCGCGCAGGCGTTTCCAGATGGGATAGGGATCCGAGTCGATGTCGAAGTCGTAGGGGTCGTAGTACACATCAGAGTCGGTCGTGGTCATGGCGATCCCTCGTCTGCCGGCTGCACCCATGCGGCGCATAGAACACGCATGCGAATCGTAAAACGTCGTTACTTTAGACCAAGAAGCGGATTCTCGCGCCGGCCCGGCGCTCCCGCCGGCCCGGTGAGCCCGCCGGCTGCCGCCGAGGCGGCGCTGCGCGCTGGCCGCCAAGGGTGGAGTGGCACGGCCTCCGTAGCAACGGTACTCTCATTTGAAAATAAGAGCATTCTCACAAGGAAATGAGAGACGCGATCGCCCATGTGCATCCCGCAGCACCTGCAATGACGCCTCCGGAACAGCGCGGGAGCGTTGCTTCGGTGCTTGCCGACGCGACCCGGAGGTTCGGGGCGAGGACAGCGATCATCGACGGGATGGCCAGTCTGACCTATGACGAGCTCGCCGAGGAGGCCGGTCGGTTTGGCGCGGCCCTCATTGCCTCCGGGATCGAGCCCGGCGACCGGGTAGCCGTGTGGGCGTTCAACAGCGCCCGGTGGATCGTGGCCGCGCTCGGCCTCATGGGATCGGGTGCTGTGCTCGTCCCCGTCAACACGCGGTTCAAAGGGCACGAAGCGGCCGACATCCTCCTCAGGAGCCACGCCCGGGCGCTGTTGACCGTCAGCGATTTCCTGGGGACCGATTACCTGGCCGCGTTGCGAGGGACGGGGGTCGAGCTTCCGGACTTGTCCACTGCCGTGATCGCGCACGGTCCGGCACGGGAAGATGCCGAGGGGTGGGACGCGTTCTTGGCCCGGGCCACCGGCCCCGCACGCGACGAATTCGGGCGCCGCTGTGCGGCCGTCGTCGCGGACGACATCTCCGACATCCTTTTCACCTCCGGCACGACGGGCGTCGCGAAGGGGGTGGTCCAGACGCACGGCCGCACGCTGCAGGTCGCCACTGACTGGGTCGCCATGACCGGACTGGTCGCACAAGACCGCTATCTGATGGTCAACCCCTACTTCCACATGTTCGGACTCAAGGCCGGCATTCTCGCTGCCGTCTGCGCCGGCGCCACCATGTTGCCGGTTGCCGTGTTCGACGTCGATCGAATCCTCGCGCTCGTGGCCGAGTACAGGGTCACGGTCCTCCCGGGTGCCCCCACCCTCTATCAGAGCATCCTCGACCACCCGGATCGCGCAGGCTACGACCTGTCCTCCCTGCGGCTGGCGGTGACGGGCGCAGCCGATATTCCGGTGGAGCTGATCCGCCGGCTGGACGACGAGATGTCATTCTCCACCATCATCACCGGTTACGGCCTCACCGAGGGGGGTACGGCGGTGGCGACCTCGGCCGGCGATGACGTCGAGACCATCGCCACCACCGTCGGGCGTCCCCGTCCGGGGTTTGAGTTGCGGATCGTCGATGACCAAGGGCGCGACGTGGGGCCCGGCGCCCCGGGTGAGATCTTGCTGCGGGGAGGGAGCATCATGTCCCACTACCTCGACGACCCCGCGGCGACCGCACAGGCGCTTTCGCCTGACGGCTGGCTGCGGACGGGCGACCTCGGCGTCACCGATTCCTCCGGGTACCTGCGGATCGTCGGGAGGTCGAAGGACATGTATATCGTCGGTGGGTTCAATGCCTACCCGGCAGAGATAGAAAACTCCCTACTCGGGCACCCGGACATCCGGCAGGTGGCGGTGATCGGGATTCCCGATGCGCGTCTCGGCGAGGTTGGCATGGCCTTCGTGGTGCTGCGGCCGGGTGCCACGGTCACCGGAGGGGACATCATCGAGTGGAGCCGCGACCGGATCGCCAACTACAAAGTGCCCAGGGTCGTGGAGATGGTCGACGAGCTTCCTGTCAACGCCACGGGCAAGGTGGTCAAGGACCTGCTCCGCGCTCGCGTCACGCCAGGACACCCCCGGCGTCCGGCATGACCGCCGCAACGCCCCACGGGCTCTCCTCGCTGAACGGGCTGCGAGTCGTCGAGCTCGGGGTGTGGGTCGCCGCGCCGTCTGCCGCGGCCCTCCTGGCTGACTGGGGTGCGGAGGTCATCAAGGTCGAGGCCCCCGCCGGCGACCCCATGCGCAACGTGTTCGGCGCCATCGGGATCGACGGCGATCAGCCGAATCCTGCGTTCGCTCTCGACAACCGGGGCAAGCGCAGCGTGGTGCTTGACCTGCGTGATCCGAAGGAGCGACAGCACTTCGATGATCTCCTGGCCACGGCCGACGTCCTCATCACCAACCTGCGGCCCGATGCGCTGGAGAAGTTGGACCTCGAACCCCATGCCACCGCGGAACGCCACCCCCGCCTGGTGTACTGCAGCGTCAGCGGCTACGGCCTCCGCGGCGAAGACCGCAATCGCCCCAGCTATGACATCGGCGCCTTCTGGGCCCGTTCAGGTCTGGCCATGCAGATGGCGGACAGCGATGGCAGCCCGCTCAATGCCAGAGGTGGGATTGGCGACCACGTGACCGGCCTGGCCGCCCTCGCCGGCATTCTGGGGGCACTTCTCGAGCAGCGGCAGACGGGCACCGGGCGAGTGGTCGAGGTGTCTCTCCTGCGCACCGGCACGTACGTGCTCGGATGGGATCTCGGACTGCAAATGGCGCTGGGCAAAGTGGCGGGCTCCGAAGCGCGGGACCACAATCAGTCTCCCCTGATGAATCCCTACCGGTCCGCCGACGGGCGTTGGTTCTTCCTTACCGGGCTCGAAGCCGGGCGCCACATCGGGCCGGTATGCCGGGCGCTCGGCCGACCCGACCTACTCGATGACGAGCGCTTCGCCGACGCGTCCGCCCTCCGCCGGCACCGGACCGAGGTCATATCCCTCCTCGACGAAATCATCGCCGAGGGAACGCTCGAAGAATGGGCGGAGCGGTTCGATCGTGAGGGTGTGTGGTGGGCGGAAGCCCAATCGCCCTCAGCGGTTGTCGTGGACCCCCAGCTGCTCGCCAACGACGGCTTCGTGACGGTAGGGGATGGCGCACTGCGCTCCGTCAACGGACCGGTGACCTTCTCCGATTTCACCGCGGACCGCGAGGTCGGGGTGCCGTTGCTCGGAGAGCACACCGCCGAAGTGCTCGAGGAACTGGCCGAAAGGTCCGGCAGGGGTCTCGCCGGCTAGGGGTTTCGTCGCCGGGCCATGAGCCCACGGGCGATGACGAGACGTTGGATCTCGTTGGTGCCCTCACCGATCACCATGAGCGGGGCGTCGCGATAGAAGCGCTCGACAGGAAGCTCAGTGGTGTAGCCCAGGCCACCGTGGATCCGCATGGATTCGGTCGCCACCTCGAGTGCGGTCTCGCTGGCGAAGAGCTTGGCCATGCCGGCCTCCACGTCGCACCGCAGCCCGGCGGCCTTGCGCTCGGCAGCATCCCTGGTGAGCAGCCGGGCTGCCTGGAGGCGTGTGGCCATGTCCGCCAACTTGAGTTGAATCGCCTGGTGTTCGCCGATGGGTTTGCCGAAGGTCTTCCGCTGTTCGGCGTAGGACAGAGCGGCGTCGAAGGCGGCGCGGGCGACTCCCACGGCTCTGGCGGCGATGTTGATGCGGCCGATCTCGAGGACGCCGAGGATCTGGGGGAGCCCGCGGCCCGACTCACCGATGAGGTTGGCCGCGGGGATGCGGTGGTCCGAGTAGGCCATCTCGACGGTCTCGATGCCCCTATAGCCCAGCTTGCCGACATTCTTGCTCACCGCGATGCCTTCAAACTGAGGACCCGGCTCCTTCTCCACGATGAACGCAGAGACGCCCTCGTCCGTCCGCGCCGCCAGGGCGACGAGCCCCGCGCGCTCGCCGTTGGTGACCCACGCCTTCGTGCCGGTGATCACGTACTCGTCTCCATCACGGGTGGCGCGGCAGGAGATGTTGCGTGTGTCGCTGCCGGCGTCGGGCTCCGAGAGCGACAGCGCCCCGCGTGGCTGGCCGGAGGCGAGCCCGGGAAGCCAGCGCTCGCGCTGCTCCTTTGTGCCGTGCGCCATGATCAAGGTGGCAGCCATGGTGTGGGTGTTGATGATGCCGGTCAAGCTCATCCAGCCGTAGGCCAACTCCTCTATGACCCCCACATAGGTCAAAAGGTCGAGGCCCAGCCCGCCGTAGGTCGCGGGGATGGTGACCCCGAAAAGACCGAGCTCCCGCATCTGTTCGACGATCTCGGCCGGGAAGCGGTCGGCGTGCTCCATCTCCGAGGCGACCGGGATGACCTCCCTGGCCACGAAGCGCCGGACGGTTTCTATGATCTCGCGTCGTACATCAGGATCAGTAGCGTCGGAGATCGGGCTCGACGCCGGCTCGGCCATGGCCGAGAACCTTACATCCTCACCATGTTGACGTCGATCTCATGAGCGAGAAGAATATTTCCAATGGCAGCGGGTCTGATGCATGATGCACTCGAGCAGGCCGCCATCCGATTTGGAGCTCGTACCGCCCTCGTGGCCGGAGATCAGAGTTGGTCGTTCCGTGACCTTGACACTCTCAGCAGCCGGTTCGCCGCGGATCTGATCGGGCGCGGCGTCCGGCCGGGCGACCGGGTGGCGCTCATGACGTCGAACCGACCGGAGTTCGTGGTGGCGGTGCACGGGATCAGCAAGGCCGGCGCGGCCTCCGTGTTGTTCAGCCCGGCGTGGAAGGCCATAGAGGCGAAGCACGCCTTGGCGCTCACCGACCCGGTGTGCGCCGTGACCGATGGACCGGCCACGGAGATGCTGGGCGGGCTCTTGGGGGGCGCCCGGATCACGGATCTCGACCAGCCTTCCGGGGTCGGCGGCGTGTCGACCCGTGGTGACGAACGGCGCGGAAGAGCTGGAATGGACGACACGGAGGCGGTGCTGGTCTTCAGCTCGGGGACGACGGGTCTCCCGAAGGCGGTCCGCCACACCCACCGGTCGATCGGCGCGGGCACCGCGCACTGGTGTCAGACACTGGGCCTCGGCCCTGACGACCGGTTCCAGGTCGCCACGCCCGCCTCCCACATCCTCGGGCTGTTGAATCTGTTGGCCGCGGCCACCGCGGGGGCCACGGTACGGTTGCACCGCCGTTTCGACATCGACGAGGTGTTGCACCGCATAGAAGACGAGAAGATGACGCTCGAGATGGCCGTGGCGCCTATCGCCCTGGCTCTGGCGAACCACCCCCACCTCGAGGACTTCGATCTGTCGTCGTTGCGCTTCATCATGTGGGGCGCGACTCCGGTCACCCAGCACGTGGCTGCCGTGGTCACCGAGCGCACCGGCGTGCGATGGCTCCCCGCCTACGGGGCCAGCGAGCTTCCGGTCATCGCCGTCAACCCGGTCGATAGCCCGGCGTCGTGGCGGCTCGACTCGGTCGGTCTGCCGCCCGTCGGGGTCCACCTTCGCGTGGCTGATCTCGAATCCGGGGTGGTGCTCCCGCCGGGCGGGGTCGGAGAGATCCAAGTGCGCAGTCCCTCGGTCATGGCCGGATACCTCCCTCCGGAGGCGACGCCCAGCGCATTCGCAGGGGAGTGGTACCGCACCGGGGACGTCGGTTGGCTCGAACCCGAAGGATGGGTGCATCTCACCGATCGCGCCAAGGAGATGATCAAGGTCAACGGGTTTCAGGTTGCTCCGGCGGAGATCGAGAGCGTACTGCAGGGCCACCCCGCGGTGATCGACTGTGCCGTGTTCGGGCTGGAGGACGAGCGAGCCGGCGAGGTCCCTGTGGCCGTCGTGCAACTCGATCCGGGCCAACCGCTCGCCGAGGGCGAACTCGAGCAGCTGGTTGCCGGTTCGCTGGCCACCTACAAGCGCATCCATCACGTCGTCACCGTCGAGTCGATCCCGCGGCTTCCCTCGGGCAAGGTGCTGCGCCGCACACTCCGTGATGAGTGGACACCAGTGCTCATGAGAACGCGGGCGGACAACTGATGAGCGATCGACGATGCGGACGGGGCCGAGAAGCACGAGGCGGCCATCGCCGCCAAACTCGACCGCCACCTCCCACCTTCCAAGGAGGTTCAGCGATGACGGCGACGCGGCTGACGGGGTGTGCTCTTCTCCCCGAGAGCGAAGGACGTTCGCTGGTGGGAACAGGTGCGTTTGCCCGGCCACAGGTAGGATCCGCCCGATGACCAAGAACGATTCCACGGCTGCAGCTGTTCCGCACAGGACCGGGTCCGGTGCGAGTCGCCGCGAGTTGGCGGTCGCACGGTCGCTCGACCCGGCGCGAGTGCGCGCCGAAAATCGCCTGCAACGCTTTCTCGATGCCGCCATCGAGCTGATGAAGGAGGGGGGACCGGGCAAGGATTTCACCGTGCAAGAGGTCGTCGAGCGTTCGGGGCAGTCGCTTCGGCTGTTCTACCAGTACTTCGGGGGAAAGCACGAACTGCTCCTGGCCCTGTTCGAGGAGTCCGTCCGCTCCACCACGGAGTTCCTCAGGGAGCAGATCGCGGGAGAACAAGGTGAGCTCGAACGGCTCCATCGGTTCGTGCTGGAGTACTACCGTCTCTGCCGCGCCCGACCGCACCCCGATCCCGTGGAGTGGACCCCGACTGGCCCGATGATGGTCGACTTCGCGCAACAGCTCCTCACGAGTTATCCGACCGAGGCGGCTCAGGCGTTCGCCCCTCTCGCCGCGCTGTTCAGAGAAGTCCTCGACGACGCTGCGGGCGCCGGAGCCATCCGGCCCGGATTGCGGCACAGCACGGTGGCGGGCATGGCACTCGAGGCCATCATGTTCAATGCGTTCTCTGCGACGATCGCCGGCACATCCCGGCGGGCGGACGAGATCGATCCCGCTGAGGAGCTCTGGGACCTTATTCTCCATGGGGTCGGGGTCACGCCGCCGGCTCCCCGGAGAACCCGCCCTACACCCAAGAGCAGTCGCCGGTAGCTCGACCGAGTCGCTGCGTCACAGTAGCGGCAGGGCCGGCAGCTCGGAGGTCATGATCACCTCGGTGCCGAGTGCCCGGGTGAGCGAAATGGTGCTTCCCAGCAGCGCGTCGAGTACGAATGACCGCCGGATATAGCGGTGCAGCGGGTGCTCCGTCGTGAAGCCGATCCCGGCCAAGACTTGCTGGCAATGGCGAGCGGTGGTGCGCGCTTGGCGCCCGGCCACTGACTTGGCCATGGCCGCGGTCTTCGGCAATCGGTCGAGCCAGGCCGCTTCGAGCATGGCATCGGCCATCTCGATGCCCACGAGCGTCTCGGCCAGGCGGTGCCGGACGGCCTGAAAGGAGCCGATCGTTCGCCCGAACTGGATCCTACTCCGCGCATGCGCGCAGGCCAGTTCGAGCATGGCCCGCGAGGTCCCGACCAGTTCGTGGGCAACGGCCAGCCGCCCGAGGGCCACGGCGGAGGCCCAGTCGCCGGCGAGAGTCTCGACGTTACGGTCCGCCAACACGCTCGTCCCCCTGGCGTCGTACCACATCAGGTCCGGGTCCATGCCGTCCACCAACTGCAGTGCCAGCGACTCCGTGGGCACGCTGACCGCAACGGTGCGCGCACCTGTGGTCGTCACGATCAGGGCGGACCCTTCATGGGCGAGCGAGGCGTTCGCAATCCCCTGGACCGCGAGGTCCCCACCGTCGACCGTGCCCGGTGGATCCCACCGGCCGATGGGAGGTAGCACGATCCCGTTCCCCCGGTTGGTCGCCATGCCCAGGGCATGGGCAAAGACGTAGCCCAAGGCACACGATGTGGCGTTGGCGGCACCTTGGAGCTCGCACAACAGTGAGATGGCGGTGCGCGGATCGGCCGCCAGCGCGTCGTGCCATCCCAGGTCGTCAAGGGCCATGTCGAGCGCCGCACCCGTGTGCTGTGCCGTCGCGTTCGTGAGCGTTCGCTCGAACTGGCGGTACTCCTCGCCATCCATCACTGTCCGTTCCCGAGATCGAGGAGGCGGCGGGCGACGATGTTCCGCTGGATCTCGGCGCTCCCGCCATAGATCGACGCGGCCCGGGAGTAGAGGTACTCGCTGCGCCACCGTTGGCTCTCCGGGTCGTCGCCGCACGAAACGTCGGCCGTCAGCACATCGGCAACCAGATCGAAAATGGCCTGCTCGCTCGTGGCCAGCAGAATCTTGTCGATAGAGGTCTCCGGACCGAGAATGCCGCCGCTTGCCATACGGTGCACGGTCCGGCGGGAGCGGGACCGGAAGGCGTAGAGCAATTGAATGATTTCGCCAAGCCGAGCCGGGTCGAGCGCACCGGGGGGAGCAGCGCTGAGGAGCTCTTGGAGCCTGCGATGGAGGAAGGCGGCGCGGTGCCAGAGGGATGTGCTGCGCTCGTAGGGCAGCAGGTCCATGGCCACGGCCCAGCCGTCGCCCTCCTTTCCGAGTGTGCGGTCGAAGGGCACGATCACATCGTCGAAGAAGACTTCGCAGAACTCGTCGCTCCCGTGCATGGCGCGGATGGGGCGCACCGTGATGCCGGGAGATTCCATGTCCGCAAACAGGGCAGTGATCCCACGGTGGGCGGACTCCGGCGTTCCGGTCCGGGTGAGGAGGACGCAGCGCTGCGCATACTGGGCCAGGCTGGTCCACACCTTTTGCCCCGTGACCCGCCACCCGTGGTCGGTCCGCACCGCCCGGCAGGACAGCGAGGCGAGGTTGCTGCCCGTCCCGGGCTCGGAGAAGCCCTGGCACCAGGTCTCGTCCCCGCGCAGGAGGGCGGGGACCATGGCTGCCGCCAGCTCCGGCGCGGCGTAGTCGATCATGGTCGGCGCCAACACCTCGGTCATGGAGTAGAGCCCGGGCTCGACAAGGTCCCTGGCCGTGAGCGCCTCGCCCAGATAGGCGCGCAACAGGGGCGATCCACCGAATCCCCCGACGTGCTCAGGCCAGCCAAAGCGCATGAAGCCGGCGTCGAACGTGAGCCGCTTGACCGTGCACACATGGTCGATCTGCTCGTCGAGCGTCCCGGTTCCTTCGTAGGAGGCGGCGAGCGACCCCTCGTGGTCATTGAGCCAGGTATCGAGTGCGGCTCGGAAACTCTCTAGGTCCAAGGCTGTTCCCCCGGGTTACGGGGTGCTGGGCTGGGGACGCGTCGGGTCGTGGGCCCGTCCAGAATCGCGGGCCCCGCTCTTGCGCAGGAACGTCATGGCGCGGGTGTGCAGGCGCCATCCGTCGGGCGTACGTCGGTAGGTGTCGCTGTAGTATCCGATGCGCATCTGGTGGTTGGTCTGGTCAACGAAGCACAGCGGCTGCTCACCGGTCCCCGTATCGCCATCGAGCTCGAATGCCGGCGGTCCCACCATGAACAAGCCCTTGGGTGCTGCGGCGACCAATGCCGGGAAGTCCGAGAGCCGATAGGTGTCGCCGAAGGCGCGGTAGGTGCCGTCCTCCGTGAACACCTCAATGACGGCGTCGATATCGTCCTTGGTCATCCCGATTGCGTATTTGGCGAGCAGCTGCTCGAGCTCGACGACATCCGCGATGGGCAGGTCAGCCACGCCGGTCTCTCCTCACGCTCGTCGCACCATCTCAGGGGTGCGACGATAACGAAGTTCTCCCAAATCAGCAATTGTCCTGACACGCTACGCTGCTTCATCGCCGTCGTGCCGGCCGGTCCAGGCGGCCGCGCCGGTCGCCGCGCACCGGAGGGAGCGGTAGAGGGAACATGAGGGAAGCCCATGAGCGTCCTGGCCACCGCGAGGCCGGGCGAACTCGGACAGTGACGAGAGGATGGCCCGATGCCCGCTTCGGATGACCCACCACGCATCGCGCCATTGCCGCCGTCGGACTGGCCCCCCGAGATGCGGGAGGCTCTCGCTGCGCTCCGGCCCGCCCGTCCGCGGCACCCGTTCCCCTCTCGCGATCCCGGTCGCCCCAAGGGCCTCAATGCCCTCGGCATGCTGGCCCACCACGTGGAGCTGGCTCGTGCCTTCCACACCTTCACCGGTCACATCCTGTTCGGCTCGAGCCTCTCGCCCCGCCAACGCGAGCTGCTCATTTTGCGAGTGGCCGCCGTGCGAGGGTCGAACTACGAGTGGAGACAGCACGTCGTCCTGGCAGCCGACGCCGGCATCACATCCGAGGAGGTTCCGTGGATTGCCGAGGGGCCCGCCGCACCTGGGTGGTCGACGGCCGATCGGGCCCTGCTGGGCGCCGTCGACGAGTTGCTGGCCGACGCCAGGGTGGCGGACGCGACGTGGGACGTCCTCACCGCAACGCTCCAGGTCGAGCAGTTGATGGATGTCATCTTCACCGTCGGGGCGTACGACACCCTGGCCATGGCCTTCCGCTCCTTCGGGGTCCCGCTCGACGATGACCTGAGGTGAAAATGGTATTCTCTTATTGAGAGATCCATGATATCGTAGGCCACCGGCCCAACAGGAGGAACGAGCACATGGCGCACTTCCCGAAGCCCGCCGAGGGAAGCTGGACCGAGCACTATCCCGAGCTTGGTACGGGCCCGGTCAACTACGAGGATTCCATTTCGCCGGAGTTCTACGAGCTCGAGCGCAAGGCGATCTTCCAGAAAACGTGGCTCAACGTGGGCCGGGTGGAGGCGATCCCCCGTGCCGGAAGGTACTTCACGAAGGAGCTGCAGTGCGCGGGCACATCGGTGATCATCGTGCGGGACAAAGACGGAGAAGTGCGCGGGTTCCACAACATCTGCCGGCACCGGGGCAACAAGCTGGTATGGAACGACTATCCGCGCGAGGAGACAAGCGGGATCTGTCGCCAGTTCACCTGCAAGTACCACGGGTGGCGCTACGAACTCAACGGCACGCTGGCCTTCGTCCAGCAGGAATCGGAGTTCTTCGATCTCGACAAATCGGACTTCGGCCTTGTGCCGGTGCAGACCGAGGTTTGGGAGGGATTCATTTTCGTCAACCTCGACCCGGAGAACTCCACCTCGGTCAAGGACTACCTCGGCGGTCTCGGTGCCGGGATCGAGGGATACCCGTTCGGTGAGATGACCCAGGTCTACAAGTACCGCGCCACTGTCGGCAGCAACTGGAAGCTCTTCATCGATGCCTTTGCCGAGTTCTATCACGCACCGGTCCTGCACGCGAAGCAGGCGACGGACGATGAGTCGCGCAAGCTGCAGGGCTTCGGATTCGAGGCCCTCTCCTATGCCATCGACGGGCCGCACGGAATGGTGTCGTCGTGGGGGGGCATGGCCCCCCCCAAGGACCCGAGCATGGTCAAGCCGATCGAGCGCGCGTTGCGCAGCGGGCTGTTCGGTCCCTGGGATCGCCCGGACATCGATGGACTCGACCGCCTCCCCGAAGGCCTGAACCCGGCCCGCCATCCGGCGTGGGGCGAAGACTCCTTCGTGTTCTTCCCCAACTTCATGGTGCTGGTGTGGGCCCCGGGTTGGTACCTGACCTACCACTATTGGCCGACGTCCTATAACACGCACATCTTCGAGGGGACCCTGTACTTCGTGCCACCGAAGAACGCCACCGAACGCCTCCGACAAGAGCTGGCTGCAGTCACCTTCAAGGAGTACGGGCTCCAGGACGGGAATACCCTGGAGGCGACCCAGTCGATGATTGAGTCGCGGGCGGTCCTCCAGTTCCCCCTGAGCGATCAGGAGATCCTCTTGCGCCACCTGCATAAGACAGCCCGCAGCTATGTCGCCCAGTACGAGCAATCGCAGTCGCCGGTGCAAATCGGCGCGCCGTCCTGAGCCAGGAGATCCGATGCCCACCTCATTGCCTTCCGAGTTCGCCGACCTGGAGCCGTTCTCGGACTGGTGCCTTCGCACCGAGGCCCAACGGTACGCAAAGCGGCTGTCGAGCTCCATGGATGAGATGCAGGCGTTCTACGACGCCGCCTTCCCCCGACTCGAGGAGATCCTCACCTACCTGGACAGACTCGACCTCGGCGCGCTTCCGCCCGACGCCGAACAGTTGCTGTTGTTGTGCTACTCGTTGGTCAACATCTCCTTCCCGGTCGAAGTGTGGCGCCAAGCCCGGGTGCCCGACAGCGGCGCCGCGAGCCTCGATGCCGTCATTGAGCCTGCGGTCTGAGCTCTTTCTACGGTGCGGAGAGTGACCCGGTCGGGACCAAACGGTGGAAAGGCAGGCCGACCATGCGGATCGGCGTGATGGTCGGCCCCGAGCGGGGTCGCTACAGCACCAAGATCGAGCGCTTGTTGGCCGACGCCACGTGGGCCGAGGATGCCGGGTTGGCATCGATCTGGATCCCACAGATCCCTGACGATTTCGACGCCCTGACAGCCGCCGCGCTCATCGGCGTGCAGACGACCCGCGTCGAGATCGGCACCGCGGTGGTCCCGGTGCAACCCCGCCACCCGATCGCCCTCTCCCACCAGGTGCTCTCGACCCAGGCCGCCTGCGGGGGTCGCCTGACCTTGGGTCTCGGCGTGTCGCATCACTGGGTGATCGACGAAATGCTGGGATTGCCCTACGAACGGACCGCGGCCACCATGCGGGCGTACCTCGACGTGCTCGACCAGGCCCTGGCCGGCCCGGGAATAGTCGACGTCGAGAACGACATGTTCCGGGTACACAATCCGATGGACGTCACCGACATCACGCCGACATCGGTGATGATCGCAGCCCTCGGGCCGGTGATGCTGCGCCTGGCGGGGGAGCGGACGGACGGAACCATATTGTGGCTGGCCGACGAACGGGCGATCGCATCGCATATCGCACCACAAATCACGGCGGCGGCGCACGCCGCGGGCCGCCGTCCACCGCGGATTGTGGCCGGCGTGCCGATATGCCTGTGTCGTCGTGACGAGGTCGAGGTGGCCGTGAACCGGGCCAACCGGGTGCTGTCGGAGTCGGAGGTCTCCCCGAACTACCAGAAGCTGCTAAATCGCGGCAATGCCCGCACGGTCGGCGACATCCTGGCCGCGGGAACTGAGGTTTCTATCGAAAAACGGCTGCGCTTGTTCGCCGATGCGGGCGCCACCGATGTGTCACTTCGTGTCGTCCCGATCGGCGACACACGCGAAGAGAAACTGGCCTCGTCGAAGCGGACACGCGAGTACATCTCCTCCCTGGCCGGATCGATCTGACGCGCCGGGCCCGTGTCGCCGGGCCCTTCAGGAGGTGACCGGGTCTTCGTGCCGGTAGATCTGTCCGCCCTTCATGACGAAGCGGACCCCCTCTGTGACGGAGATGTCGATGAGCGGGTCGTCGGGCACGGCGATGATGTCGGCCAACAGTCCTTCCTCGAGCCGGCCGCGGTCATCGACGTCGATCAACTCGGCCGCAACGGTGGTCGCGGCGCGGATGGCCTGCAGCGGGGTCATGCCGCGGTTGACCAGGGCGATCAGTTCCTTGGCGTTGCGGCCGTGGGGGATGGCGGGTGCGTCCGTCCCGCACGCGATGCGGGCGCCGCGCCGGATGGCCTTGGAGACGGTTTCCCGGGCACGGGGGAAGACCTCGGCCGCCTTCGCCTGCAGCTCGGGAGGGGCATGGGAGACATCCATGCCGTCGGCGAGGTAGGTCGTGGCCACCAGGAACGTCTCGCGTTCGATGAACAGGTCGAGCGTCTCGTCGCTCATGAGAGACCCGTGCTCGATGCAGTCGATGCCGCACTCGACCGCGACCCGGATCGCCTCGTCACCGTGGCAGTGGGCGGCTACTTTGAGGCCGGCCCGATGGGCCTCGTCGACGATCGCCTCCAACTCCTCGGTCGAGTACTGGCGCGCGCCCGCCGGGCCGGTATGCGACATGACCCCACCCGACGCGCTGACCTTGATGACCCGGGCGCCGTACTTGATCTGGTAACGGACGGCCTTGCGGACCTCGGCCACGCCGTTGGCGATCCCCTCCTCGACGGTGAGGGGTAGGACATGGGGGGCGAAGGCCTGGAACATCGTGGGGTCGAGATGACCACCGGTGGGACTGATGGCATGTCCGGCCGGGACGATCCGCGGACCTTCGAGCCAGCCCATGTCGATGGCCTTCATGAGGGCCACGTCGAGCAGCAGACCGCCTGTCTGCACGAACAGGCCGAGATTGCGCACCGTCGTGAAGCCCGCTTGCAGCGTGCGACGGGCATTCGCCGCAGCCCGCAATGTCCGGAGCGCGGGATCCTCCTGGACCGGGATGAGCGGGCTGGAGTGGTTGGGACCGCCCATCACCAGGTTGACCTCCATGTCCATCAGGCCCGGCAGCATGGTGACATCCCCGAGGTCGATCTCCCTGGCGTCAGCCGGCACCGATGAAGGGGAGACCCCGACGATGCGGTCGCCGTCGATGAGCAGGTCGCCTGGTTCGAGCAAGGTCCCGCCTCCGACGTCGAGCATGCGGGCACTGACGAGGTGGATGGGAGGCTGCGGCGTGCGTGATCGTGCCATGTCGTCTCCTTCGGAGGTGATAGCGACGTTTACGTTCTGGTGGTATTAGGTTTCCGCCCAGCGCAAGGTTTCCTCACCGTAGCAAAAGGGTGGGAGACGGCGAGCGGGCGAGGGGCCGCCGGGCCCACTTCGTGAGAATGTGATTCTCATCCAATGGTAGAATGACTTCTATGAGGGCGGAGCCCGTTCACTCGCCTGCCGGCAGCCCTCGGTGCTAGGTCGGGAGTCGGCCGCCCGGCGCCACGGTTACCACGCGCTCGCTGTGCGCCGCGTCTGGCGGGAAACCGAAGAGGCCCGGTCGTTCGTGCTCGAAGTACCGGGTGATCTCAAAGAGAAGTTTGCCTACCGGCCCGGGCAGTTCTGCTCATTCCGGGTACACATCGGGGAAGTCGAGCACTTCCGCTGCTACTCCATGTCGAGCGCACCTGAGCCGGACGGTGATCTGACGTTCACCGTCAAGCGTGTGCCCGGCGGCACGGTCTCCAATTGGCTCGTCGACCACGTATCCGAGGGCGATTTTCTCGAGGTCAACCCCCCCTCGGGCAACTTCTGCGCGCGCGAGGGTGGGCGCCCGATCGTGGCCTTTTGTGGCGGAAGCGGGATCACGCCGGTGATGTCCATCACGCAGAGCCTGCTGGCGACCTCGGCGCGGTCGGTACGCCTGCTCTACGCCAACCGGGACGTGGCGTCGGTCATTTTCCGTGCGCAGCTGGAGGATTTGAGCAGCCAGTGCCCGGAACGGATCCACGTGCACCACCACCTCGATGTCGAGAGCGGGTTTGTCGACGCGGCCGCTGTCGCCGCGTTTGTCGATGGCTGCACCAACGTTGATTTCTACATCTGCGGCCCCGGTCCCTTCAACGATCTGGTCGAGGCGGCGCTGGTTGGTCTCGGGGTCAGGTCGGAAGCGATCGCCGTCGAGCGCTTCGAGACCGCTGCCGATCCCCCTGCGGTCCACGCCGGGACCGATCCGGCCGACGCGCCCGATTCGATCGTGCTGATACTGCGGGGCAAGAAGCATGAACTGGCGTACCACGCCGGTGACACGGTGCTCGAGACCGCGCGCCGGGCCGATCTGGTGACTCCATCGTCCTGCCAGGCTGGCAATTGCGCCACCTGCATGGCCTTCGTGCAAGAAGGAGCAGTGACCATGCGGGTCAACGACGCCCTCACCGCGGATGAAGTGGACGAGGGCTGGGTCCTGACCTGTCAGGCGGTGCCCGCCAGTCCTTCCCTGACTGTGGAGTTCGAGTCCCTCTGACGCAGTGGACGCCTGGGACGGTCCGTGCGGTGCGGTGGCCGGTGAAAACTAGATTCTCTTGACGAGAGAACGATGTCTTCGTAGTATGTGCGCCCGGGGACGGTTCCGCGTCAACGGGGGAGCTGGCTCGGCGCGTGATCGAACGGAGAATGGATGCCCATCACTTTCAGCCAGCGGCGACGGCACAACATGTGCGAGAAGGCCCTCGCGTGAGTGCGGGCCGGATAGCTGTCGTGACCGGGGCCGGCTCGGGTATCGGGCGGGCCATCGCCACCCGACTGGCCCGCGACGGATTCGTCGCCGTCGTCTTGGATCTTGATCAGGACTCGGCCCAGGCTGTGGCTGCAGAGATCAACGATCTGGGATTGCAGGGATTTGCCTGTGGCGGCGTGGATGTGTCCGATCGGTCGCAAGTCGATGCGGCAGTACAGAAAATACGTGCCGAGCTGGGCCCGCCGCTGGTCCTCGTCAACAACGCGGGGATCCCCGGATTCAAGGCATTCCTCGACATAACCGACGAGAAGTGGTCCCGGATCATGGCGGTCAATCTCAACGGACCGTTCTACTTCTCTCAAGCAGTCGTGCCCGACATGATTGCGGCCGGGTGGGGCCGAATCGTGAACATCTCGTCGTCGAGCGCGCAGTCCGGGCAGCCCTACATGGTCCACTACGTCACCTCCAAAGCGGCCCTGATCGGCTTCACGAAGGCGCTGGCCCTCGAAGTGGGGCCCATGGGGATCACGGTCAACACGATTCCGCCCGGTTTCGTCGACACCCCGATGTTGCGAGGATCCGAGCAGCGGGGCCTCCTCGGCGGGAGCGTGGCAGACACCGCGGAGCGGACGCCGGTCCGGCGTGCCGGGACCCCGGAGGACATCGCGCACGCGTGTTCGTTCCTCGTATCCGAAGGGGCCAGCTACGTCACCGGCCAGGTGATCGGGGTCAACGGCGGCCGCAACACCTGACATGCCTTCGTCCGGGGTGGGTGAAGGGTTGGGGCAGTAAGGTACCTTCTACGCCAGTGAAAATACCATTCTCGGAGGAGTCCGCCATGCTCGATGCCAAAGAACTCATCCTCAGAGCGCTGCGCGCGAGCGCGCCGGGCGTCGCGGCCGCGAGTTGACCACTCCGATGCAGCAGATGGCTCTGGTGGGGTTCATGCAGGCGGGCAACGCCACGGTGTACGCGGGATCGTGGCGTCATCCCGCCACCGAACACGGGTTCCTGACGTCGGGCTACTACGCCAAGCTGGGACGCACGCTCGAAGAAGGCTGCTTCGACATGATGTTCTTCGACGACCGGTTGGCCATGCCCGGCATCTACGGCGGTTCGGTGGCCGAAGCGGTCCGTCACGGTGCCCGTCCGGTCAAGCTCGACCTGAGCATCGTGCTCGGGGTCGTCGCCGGGGCCACTCGGTCGATCGGACTGGGCGCCACCTACTCGACGACCTATTACTCGCCCTTCCACGTGGCGCGGACATTCGCAACGTTGGACCACCTCACGGGTGGACGGGCAGCGTGGAACGTGGTGACGTCCGTCAACGACAGCGAGGCCCAGAATTTCGGTGTCGAAAAGGTGCTGGGTCACGACGAGCGCTATGACCGGGCCGACGAGTTTCTCGAGGCCACCACTGCTCTGTGGGACAGCTGGGAAGACGACGCTCTGGTGCTGGACCGAATCAGTGGCGTTTTCGCCGATCCGCAGAAAGTTCATGAGGTCAACCTGGCGGGTACGTGGTTTTCGGTGCGCGGTCCCTTGACCGTGCCACGCTCCCCTCAGGGGCGACCGGTACTCCTGCAGGCCGGATCGTCGGGCCGCGGCCGGGATTTCGCCGCTCGCTGGGCCGAGGTTATATTCACCGGCGACCCCGATATCGACGTGGCGCGTAACCACTACAAGGATCAGAAGGAGCGCATCGCTGAAGACGGCCGGGATCCTGACTCGGTGAAGATATTGCCGATGGCGTACACGGTGGTGGGGGAGTCGAAGGCCCAGGCCCAAGAGCGCGAGCAGATGTTTCTTCACGATTTCGTCGACCCGATGGCGTCGTTGACCTTGTTGTCCGAATTGATGAATTACGACTTCGCGGGTATGCCGCTCGATGCGCCGATCACCGATGAGCTGATCGGATCGGTATCGGGTATCCGGGGACTGGTGCAGAACCTCCGCGCACATATCGGCGGAGACACCGTGACCCTGGCCGACCTGGCCGGTCATCGTGCCACCTTGCTGCAGGGCCCACGCTTCGTCGGCACGGGTCCCGAGGTGGCCGATCAGATGGAGGCGTGGTTCACCACCGATGCCTGCGATGGTTTCGTCATCGCCGCCACGCACTCCCCGGGTGCCTATGAGGACGTGGTCCGGCTCGTCGTTCCCGAGCTCCAACGCCGTGGGGTCTTTCGCCACCGCTACGAGGGCGCCACGCTACGCGAGAACCTGGGGCTGGCGCGTCCCGAGCGCGTCGCCCATGGATGACGCCAGAGGCCCGCTGCGCGGGCTGCGGGTTGTCGACGCCGCGACTCTCATAGCCGGACCGATGGTGGCCACGGCGCTCGGTGAATTCGGTGCCGAGGTGATCAAAGTGGAACAGCCGGGCATCGGCGACCCCCTGCGTACCTGGGGTGACCGCAAGGATGGCATCGGCCTCGTGTGGAAGAGCGTCAGCCGGAACAAGCGCTGCATCACCCTGGACCTCCGCCAGGCGGAGGGCCAGGACCTCTTTCATCAATTGCTCCATCTGAGCGACGCGCTGGTCATGGGCAACCGACCTAGCGCCTTGGTCCGTTGGGGTCTTGACTACGACTCGATCCACGCACGGCACCCAAGACTGGTGATGCTGCACATGAGTGGGTACGGCCGCGGCGGCCCATCCAGTGACCGGCCCGGATTCGGGACCCTCGCCGAGGCGATGAGCGGGTTCGCCCAGGTGACCGGGCAACCCGATGGTCCGCCGACCTTGCCGCCGTTCATGCTGGCAGACGGAGTGGCCGCCCAAGCCGCGACGTGGGCCGTGATGATGGCTCTGTACCATCGGGACGTACACGGTGGGGCGGGTCAACTGGTCGATGTCAACCTCATTGAGCCCCTGGCCCGCCTCATAGAGTCGTCGACGCTTTCCTTCGATCAGCTCGGTGTCAGTCCGGCCCGGGTCGGCAACCGGCTTCCGGCCAGTGCACCTCGTAATGCCTATCTGACGGCCGACGGCAAATGGCTGGCGATCTCGAGTGCATCGTCGAACATCGTCCGGCGCGTCTACCGGACCATCGGTCGGCACGATCTGGCCGAGAATCCCGACTATATGGATCCCGTGCGTCGGCAGGAGCGAGGTCTGGAGGTCGATGCGCTCGTCGCCAAGTGGGTGCAACAGCGCACACTGAGTGAAGCCATGAAGGTCTTCCTTGACGCAGAGGTCGCCGCGGCTCCCGTCTACGACGCCGAGCAACTCCTCGCCGATGAGCATCTCGTGGCCCGGGGGACCTTTCCCCTCTTCGACGACCCGGACCTCGGGCCGGTGCGCGTGCAGGCCCCCGTTGCGCAGCTCAGCGAAACTCCGGGGAGCATCGCTCATCTGGGCCAGTCCCTTGGCGCCGAGAACGAGGCTGTCTACGGCGAGCTACTGGAGCTGAAGGCCGACCGAATTTCCGCCCTGCGCGCTACCGGCGTCATATAACCCTTTCGAGCGGAGGCAACGTTGTACGCACCCCGAGCACGACGATCAGAGCTCGCCACCCCGGCCAGCAATGCACGCATGTGTGAGAAGGCGCCGAGCTCGGGTGCCGATCTCGTCTTCCTCGACCTCGAGGACGCCTGCGCGCCGGTCATGAAGGAATCGGCGCGGGCCATCGCCGTGCACGCTTTGACCAAGCTTGACTGGGGCCGCACAGTACGGGCGGTCCGGGTCAACGGTCTGGAGACGCCGTGGTGCTACGGAGACGTGGTCGAGGTCGTGACCGGTGCTCGTGAATCGCTCGATGTGATCATCGTCCCGAAGGCCCGCACCGCGCGAGACGTCTGGTGGTTCGACGTCCTGCTCACCCAGCTGGAGTCGAAGCTCGGATTACAGAAGCGCATCGCTCTCGAGGTGCTGATAGAAGAGGCCGAGGGCCTCTTGAACGCGGCCGAAATCGCTCGGGCAAGCGACCGTCTGGAGGCGATCATCTTCGGAGCCGGAGACCTCTCGGCCTCATTGCACTCTCGCGTCGACGGCAACTTCGATCCGGTGAGTGACTACCCAGGCGAGTTCTGGCACTTCGCCCGGGTCCAGATCCTGGCCGCCGCCCGCGCCGCCGGGATCGACGCCATCGACGCGCCGTATCCGGCCTACCAGGATCCCGACGGCTACCGCAGGGCCGCCGAGCATGCCGGCCTGCTGGGATTCGACGGCAAGTGGGCGATTCATCCCCGCCAGGTTCCCATTGCCAATGCGGTGTTCGCCCCAACGGACGCCGAGATCGCCGAGGCGAAGGACTCGATTGCCTCCTACCGTAAGTCGGAAGCCGAAGGGGTCGGAGCAATCGGGCGGGATGGCAGGCTGGTCGACGCGGCCCATATGCGCCTCGCTGCCAACGTGCTGCACAAGGCGGCCCTGGTCGAGTCGGACAAATCGACCTGAGGTGAAGGCGAGGCTCTACGATCCTTCTTGATCGGGCGGGGCCCCCATGAGCCGGCGAACGATATCGGCATTCATCCGTTCCTTCGTCTTGGCGAAAACCCGAAGATCCGCCGCCGCGATATCCGTGGCCGCGGAGAGCGCTGCGCCCAAGGGATCCGCATCCAGCCGGTCGAGGTAGCCGAAGGCACAGGCCTGGTCGGGTGCCACCACGGTGGCGAAGAGTGTTGCCGCGGCGAGGTGGTTCGTGCTCAAGCGGAATCGAGCCATATCTATGGCCTCTTGGGGCAGCGCGATCCCGATGCGTGTCTCGTTGAGGCCCACTTGGTACGTCCCTGGTTGCCCGATCTTGTAGTCCGTGGCCAACAAGAGGAGGGCCCCGGCTGCGAGGGCGTGGCCCGTGCAGGCAGCCACGATCGGGATGGGTGCGGAAAGCATTTCGCCGAAGAGCACAAAGCCCTGGCTCGAGAGAGACGCCACGAGTTCGCGCTCTCCGCTCCGCATGACTCCGAGGTCGAATCCGGCGCAGAAGTATCCGCTCCGGCCCGTGAGCACCAGGGCAGCGTTCACCTCGACGGCCATGCCCAGAGCGGATCTGAGCTCGGAAATCGCAGTGAAGGTCAAGGCATTGGCCTTGCCGTCGTCGAACACGGCAGTCACTACGCCTTCGTCCCGCTCCACGCTGACCGTCACTCGTCGATCCTCTCCGGTGGCTCCATCTGCTGCCTTGGCAAAGACACTAGGAGGATTGTGGCGTCGTTCCCAGTTCGCGATCACCCTCCAGCTGGCGGATGAAGCGCTCCACGAAGGCGACCGTCTCGGCGTGCCCGCTGGACATGCCGAGGGTTTCGTGCTCAATGACGAGGAACCGGGAGACGCTGGACATCAAGACGGTGCAGACAATGGGTGGGCACTCGTCAGGGTCGATCCCGTAACGCTGGAGCACGTTTTGGAATCCCTTGAGTTGTTCGGCGCGGAAGCGCTCGGCCGACTTGGCGATTTCGGCGCGGATCTCCTTGCGGTGGTTCGCCAAGGCGATGAATTCCATGGTCAGGGCCGTCCCCCGGGGATCGCGGCTGAATTCCCATAACGCCCACAGCGGCTGCGCAGAGGCCAGTGCCCGGGCTTGACGTTCGAGGCCTTGTTCGGCACGGCCACGGAACAGCGCCAAGAAAAGATCATCCATGGTACGGAAGTAGTAGTGGACGAGTTGGGGTTTCAGTTCGGCCGCAGCAGCAACGCGCCGTGAGGTCACCGCGGCGTAGCCCTCCTCGAGCATGAGTCTCTCGGTCGCCTCGAGGAGCGCGGCTCGGGTCTTCGACGTCTCGGTGCCGATGCGGCGACTCGCGCTCACCATGTCATGTTACGGCCGGGGCGATCTGTCCCGGCCCTCTGGGGGATCGATGACGCGCAGAAGAGCGCGCGGATGCGCACGGTCAGATGTACATGCCTCCGTTGACGCCGATCAGCTGGCCCGTGATGTAGCTCGCTCGGTCCGAGCACAAGAAGGAGCAGGCGGCTGCAATGTCCTCTGGGGTCCCGGCGCGCCCGACGGGCACCATCTTGCCGATCTGATCGACGCTGGGGATGTTTCCGATCTTCTCAGCGTGCCGTGCCATCGGCGTGTCGACGAGACTCGGTGGGATGGTGTTGACGGTGATGCCATGGCCGGCGAGCTCGCGGGCCAAGGCCTTCGTAAGACCGACGACGCCGCCCTTGGAGGCCACGTAGTGGGCCATGTTGGGTGCGCCGGATTGGGCGCTCGAGGACGAGATCGTCACGATGCGACCCCACCCCGCCGTGATCATGTCCGGCACCGCCAACTGCACGCAGGTGAAGGTACCGGTGAGGTTCACGGCGATGATCCGTTCCCACTTCTCGGGGGTGATGTCGAGCACCGGGTCGAAGGCTTCGATTCCTGCACTGGTGACAAGGATTGCGACCGGCCCGAGCTCGTCCCGCACGGCGGCGAAGACGCGCTCCACTGCGCTGCGCTCAGCGACATCCACCTCGAACGGCGCCGCTCGCAAACCCCGCTGCGTGAGATCCGTGGCTGCCTCACGAAGGCGGTCGCCATTGAGATCGAGTAACGCCACGGCGTCGCCGCCCGCAGCCAACTCCCGCGCGATGGCGAGCCCCATGCCGGAGGCTGCGCCCGTCACCACCGCCACCCGTTCACTCACTTCGTCGCCTCTGCGGGAGTGAATTCTATGTGGAGCTGCTGCAGTCCCCGTAGGACCCAGGTCGGTACGTACTCGAAGTGTCGTGCACCTGGTGGGCCGTGGTGCTCCTCGGAGAGTCGTATGTCTCTCATCCGGTCGAGGATGCGCTCAATGCTGACCCGGCCTTCCACGCGCGCCAGTGGGCCTCCCGGGCAGGAGTGGGCGCCACGCCCGAAGGCTATGTGATCCTTGGCGTTTGGCCGGTCCAGGCGGAATTCGGATGGGGATTCGAATCGCCTGGGGTCGCGATTGGCGGCGCCATTGAGGAGCATCACAGGCGTTCCCGGTGCAACCTCCACCCCGCCGACCGTGGTGGCGCGGCGGGCCAGGCGGAAGTCCGCCTTCACCGGGCTCTCAATGCGCAGAACTTCCTCAATGAAGTCGGGAATGCGCTCCCGGTGGGCTCGGAGCTCACCTTGGAGCTCAGGGTACTCGCAGAGGTAGCGCACGGCGACGGCGAGCAGGCGAGCAGTCGTCTCCTGTCCGGCTGCGAACAAGAACGTGGCGGTCCGCACCACGGCGGTCACCTCGGGCGTCGACCCATCGGGATAGGTGCTGAGCGCCAACTGGCTGAGTACGTCGCCGCGCGGCGTGCGTCGGCGCTCCGCGATGTAGGTGGCGAACCAGTCGTCGAGCCACTCCAGCGCGTTGAGTTGGTAGTCGGCCTGCTCGCCGCCCACCTCCCCGGGGGTCTGGCTCAGCCCGAAGCCTTCTCGAAACCTCTGATGATCAGCCTCCGGCACCCCGAGGACGTCGGCCACCACCAGCATGGCGAAGGGCTGTGCGTAGGCGCTGATGAACTCGCAGCGGCCGGTGCCGGCGCACTCGTTGAGCTGCCTGTCGGCCAGCCGCCACATGAACGCCTCGTTTTCCTTCAATCGCTTCGGCGTGAGCAGCCGCATGATCAGCGCTCGTTCCTGGGTGTGGGTCGGTGGGTCCATCGTCACCATGTGCTCGTTCATGGGAAGCTGATCGCGGTAGCGCTCAATGATCCAGCTGATGTCCTCGCCCTGGAGGGGCACCGGGAACGACGCAAACGGGCCGATCACCGAGATGCAAGAAGAGAACGTGTCGATGTCGCGGTAGATCTCTGTGGCTTCTTCGTACCCCGTCACCGCCACCACCCCGTAGTGAGGGGTCGGCTGGACCGGGCACTTCGCCCGCAGATGGTCGAAGTACGGGTACGGGTCCTCCACGAGCGACTGGTCAGTGAAGAAATCAACCGAGTCGTAGTTGTCCACGGCAGCTCCGATCCTCCTGCACCCAATGCTGTGCAGTTGCTTAGCATGGTGCTGAGGGTGCGTCAACCGCTCCTGGCACCCGAGCGGGTGCGACGAGCTCGCACGTGCGGCCTGCGTGCGGTGCTTTCGCGCTGGATGCTGTACCGACCGGTCTCCTATCGTGCGCGCATGGACTTCTCGCTGACTGACACAGAACGCGACCTCGCTGAGCTCTGCCGCCAGTTCGCGACCAACGAGATCGCCCGGCGGGCGCCCGCGGCGTGGGAGAGGGCCGAATGTCCGACCGATCTCCTCCGCGAGATGGGCCAGTTGGGCCTGTTGGGCATGCTGATCCCGGAGGAGTGGGGAGGGATCGGCATGTCGACGGTGGGCTTTGTCGCCGCTATGGAGCAGATCGGTCTGGCGGACCAATCGGTTGCGGCGGCATGGCAGGCCCACGTGACGATCGGGTCGCTGCCGTTGTACCTGTTCGGCAACGACATGCAACGCGATCGCTGGCTGCGACCGCTGGCCGAAGGGCGTGTGCTCGGCGCCTTCGGGCTGACGGAGCCCGATGCAGGCTCTGACACGCGCAGTATCACCACCCGGGCGAAGCGGCACGATGGCGGTTGGCTGATCAACGGGAGGAAATCATTCATTTCCAACGCCGGCACGGACATGTCGTTCGGAGTGACCTTGCTGGCACGGGTGGAATCCGGCGAGGAGCAGGCGCCCCGGTTTGGCAGCTTCGTCGTGGAGAAGAGTACGCCGGGCTTCACGATGGGTCCCAAGATGTGCGGCATCGGTTGGCGGGGACTCGACACGCGTGAGCTTTATTTCGACGATGTCTGGGTGCCCGAAGATCACCTCGTCGGCGATCCGGACGTTGGGTTACGACAGTTCCTCGCGGCCCTCGAAGTGGGGCGGATCTCGATCGCAGCGCTCTCGCTCAGCCTGACGCAAGCCGTCCTCAACATGGCAACCGACTATGCCCGGCAACGTCACCAGTTTGGCCGGCCCATCTCGCAATTCCAGGCGGTGCAGTTCAAACTGGCCGACATCGCCACGGAACTGGAGGCGGCTCGCTGGCTTACATATCGCGCTGCCTACCTGCGCGACATCGGACAGCCGTTCTTGAAGGAGGCGTCGATGGCGAAGTTGAAGGCGAGCCGGGTGGCAACGTCGGCAGCTTCAGAGGCCGTCCAGATCCACGGGGGAGTCGGTTACATGCTCGATTCTCCCGTCGCTCGCTTCTACTGCGATTCGAAGGTTCTCGAGATCGGAGAAGGTACCAACGAGATTCAGCACGTTGTCATCGCTCGAGCGTTGGGCTGTTGAGTCTGGCCCGCCAAGATGGAGTGTGCACGGAGCACTCCTCTCGCGTCGGTCCAGAAGGCGCCTGCTACAGTGCAAGCTACGGTGGCCAGCCGATAAGGAGCCAGTAGCACCGCACCCAGCGTACGAGATGGGTGGTCAGGTTACGCGGCGGACAAGGCGAGAGGATGCCCCAGGTTAAAGCTCAGGACGACTCCCGGCGCAGTGCGAAATGGCACATACGCCGAGAGTCCATTGTCGACCTTTCTGCGAAGGTGTTCGCCCAACGCGGCTACCACGCGACCAGCACGATCGAGCTGTGTGAAGCGAACCAACTCGGGAAGGGTGCCCTCTACTACTACATCGGCTCCAAGGAGCAGCTGCTTGCCGCCATCCACGATCGCGTCATGGACGAGGTCATGCTCGGTGCAGATCGGGTGGCACTAGCCGGTGGCTCGCCGGCGGATCAACTGGCGATGCTCGGCCAGGAGTTGGTGGACGTCATCGTCCGCTATCCCGACCACGTCTGGGTGTTCTTGCACGAATTCCACGCCCTCACGGGTGAGCGGGCCGAACAGTTCCGGAAGAGGCGACGGGAGTACGAACAACGAGTCGAGGCTGTTTTCGAGGCGGGCTCCAAGTCCGGCCAGTTCCGCCCGCTCGATGCGCGGCTGTCAGCTCGTGCGTGGCTCGGCATGCACAATTACACCTACTTGTGGTTAAAGGCGGACGGCCGGCTCTCCGCTAAGCAGGTTGCTGCGTCCTTCGCGGAGATTTTCGTGTGGGGAGTGGCAAACTCGTCGCCGGTGTCGTCGCTGGAAACGGCGGACGGGGTGACGCGAGTCTTCGCCGACACGCTCTAGGGAGTTGGCCGGAACGTTGCTGAAACTACGGCGCCGCGTACCCGCCGTCCACGACGATTGCTGAGCCGGTCGTCCAGCGAGACGCATCACTGGCGAGATACGAATAGGCACCCACGAGATCGGTCGGCATGCCCAAACCCAGCGGATGCTTGCCAGCGATCGCATCGATCGCAGCGGGAGGCAAATCCACGTGCATTGCCGACAGGAACGTTCCGGGGCACACACAGTTAACGCGTATGCCGTCGCTTGCATACTCGACAGCAGCCACCTTGGCGAGGTGGATCACCGCTGCCTTGGTCACGCAGTACGGAGATGCGTGCGTCCACGCAGTGAGACCAGCCACGGAGGCGGTGAGGATGATGGAGCCCGATTCTTGCGTGCGCATCGCGGGGACCGCGGCACGGATCGCGTTGACCGGGCCCATGACATTGACTCGGAAGGCCCGCTCCCAGTCCTCCGCAGTCAGATTGTGAATCCGGCCGTTCGGCGAGGGGACGCCGGCGTTGCTGACCAGCACGTCGAGGCGGCCGAACCGTTCCAGAGCTCGCGCGACCACCGCTTCGACTTGTTGGAAATCGCTGACATCCGCCACCGCGGTCTCAATAGAGGCGCCATCGACCGACAAGCCTGCGATCGTGGCCTCGAGGGACGGAGCACTGATATCGCTCAGTACCAAACCGGCGGGCGATTCGCTGGAAAATTGCCGGGTGAGGGCACCGCCGAGAGCTCCGCCGGCACCGAGGATCGCAATGACGCGTTGCTCGGTGCCCATCACGCTCCTCCATTCCTAGGGTGCCGGATCCGCGCGTCCGACCAGACCAGAGCCCTCATCCGAGGAGGTACCCCCCGTCGACACTCAGCACTGTGCCGGTAACGAATGCCGCCGCGTCGGAGGCCAAGAACTGGAAGGCACCGGCGAGATCAGCCGACTGCCCCCATCGCGCCAGCGCCGTATGGCCCAAGATGAGCGCAGATCGCTGGTCATGGCGCGTCCACGCTTCGGTCAGGGGTGAGTCGAACCAGCCAGGTGCGACGACATTGACGGTGATCCCAGAAGGGCCCAGATCGAGCGCCAATCCCTTGGCCATACCCACGAGGCCGGCCTTGGACGCGCTGTAGGCCGCGAGACCCTTGCATGGCCGCTCACCCAGCACCGAGCCCGTGAAGATCAGCCGGCCGCCGTCACGCATGACCCGAGCCGCAGCACGAGCACCGAGGAATGCGCCCGTGAGGTTGACGTCCATCACATCTCGCCACACCTCCGGAGAGGTGTCGAGTGGTCCGGCGACGATCGGCGAGATTCCGGCGTTGCAGATCCAGACATCCAGACCGCCCCACTCGGACACGGTCCCGTCCGCCACAGCCTCGTTGAAATCGGCGTCGCGCACGTCACCGCTGAACACCAGGGCCGGCCCTGGCAGCATGTCGGCGACGGCCTTTAGGTCACGCTCGGTGCGCGCGACCAAGGCCACCTTGGCCCCCGCCTCGGAGAAGGCGTGCGCGATCAATTCGCCCAGACCGCGCCCGGCGCCGGTGATGACGACACGCTTGGCGCTGACGTCTCTCACGCTCGGGAACAAGTCAGGTATCTCAATCCGTTCTGGCATTGCCGTTCCCCACGCGCGTATGGAGCCTGTTCGGCCTGACTCTATCCTATGTTCCGACCAGTCGTTCTATAATTCAATAGATCAGGAGAGATGTCGGGCGGCACGGCCAGGAGTTCCTTCGATGAGCAGAGAAATGGATGAGCCGGCGGATATCTCGGTGCGGTCCGGACCACAGTCTTGGATGAGTCCCGACATGAGCTGGCTCGGCGTCCTCGAGCACCACGCACGACGCACGCCCGACAAACCGTTCGCTACTTTCGGGGACGACGTCGTCACCTATCAGGGGATGCTCGAGCGATCAGCTGCGCTGGCGGGTGGGTTGGCGGCGCGAGGTGTACGCGCAGGCGACGTTGTTGGATTGCTCGCCTACAACAGCATCGAGTTCTTGGCCACCATCTTCGGCGCCAATTTCCTCGGAGCAATTGCGATGCCGCTCAACTGGCGGCTTGCCGCGCCGGAGCTGGTGTTCATCCTCGAGCACTCCGAAGCTCGCGCCCTGGTCTGCGACGTCGAACTCGTTGAGCTCGCCAATGCCGCCACGACGGGACGTGACGACCTCGTCCGTGTGTGTATCTCACGCACCGAATCGGCGGGCTGGGAGTTCTTCTCCGACCTGTGCGCCGGATCGGCTGTTCCGGTGCGGGCACCCGTCCATGGGGACGACGTTCATCGACTCATGTACACGTCGGGCACGACCGGCCGACCGAAGGGAGTGATGATCACCTACGACAACTTGGCCTGGAAGAACTACGCACACATCGCTGAATTCGAGCTCAGCAGTGCTGATATCGGTCTGGCCTGCGGGCCCTTGTACCACGTGGGAGCGCTCGACCTGACCACGACCTCCTTGATTGCCGTGGGGGCAACCATCATCATCCACCAGAGCTTCGATGGCGAAAAGGTCGTCGACGAGATAGAGCGGTCGCGCGTGACGACGGTGTGGATGGCACCCTCAATGGTTCGGGCCGTCCTTGATCTTCCCGGAGTCGATGAACGAGACCTTTCGTCGGTCCGATTGCTCATCGGTGGCGGAGAGAAGATGCCGATCCCCTTCATAGAGCGGCTGCAAAGAGCGTTTCCATCCGCATGGTTCGCGGACGCCTACGGTCTGACCGAAACCGTTTCGGGCGACACCTTTTTGGACAAGGCGAGCGCCCGGACAAAGGCCGGAAGCGTCGGGAGGCCCTGTCAGTATCTCGAGGTCGACATCTGGGACGAGAATGGAAGCTCATTGCCAGCGGGTGCGCGTGGCGAGGTTGTCCTGCGCGGCCCAAAGGTGTTCAAGGGCTATTGGCGCGATCCCGACGCAACGCGCGCGGCGTTCGGCGGTGGGTGGTTCCACACAGGGGACATTGGACTGAAGGATGACGATGGGTATCTCTACATCGTCGACCGACTCAAGGACATGATCGTCTCGGGCGGGGAGAACATTGCCAGCTCCGAGATCGAACGCGTGCTCTATGAGCACGACGCAGTCCTCGAAGCGGCAGTGGTGGGGCGCCCTGATACGCAATGGGGGGAAGTCCCTGTCGCGTTCGTCGTTTTGACCCGGGCCGCGACGACGACCCCGGACGAGATCGTCGAGCACTGTCGCCAGCAACTGGCGAGGTTCAAGATCCCAAAAGCTGTGGTCCTCGTCGATGCGCTCCCCCGGAACCCTTCGGGGAAGGTGCTGAAGCGAGAACTACGGGCCCGGATCTGAGCAACGGGCTACCAACGACGAGAGGCCGATGCGGCATGGTCAACGGGATCGGCCTCGGTGTCCCATGTAGTGCGCCGACCAGTCCATGAGATCCGCCGGTACGTAGTAGCCGGTCTCGTCGTTGATCTTCGCCCAGTTCTCCGCAACGGCTTCGATCGTCGCCTGCCCCGGTTTCGGGTCGAGGAACCCTTGGGTGGCGGCGATGAAAATGCGTGCAAACCGCCCGGCCCCGGCCATGTAGATCTCGCCGCTGACATCGCAGGCTTCATGCGCCAGGTAGGCGACCATGGGTGCCACGAGCTCGGGCTCCATGTGTGGGGCGGCGGGCGGTGGGACGTACCCTTCCGCAGGGCGCGAGGCCATCCTCGTCCATGCGTTGGGCGCGATGAGGTTGGTCCTGATGTTGTGCGCTGCACCGGCGACCGCCAGACTGCGGGTCATACCGATGACGGCAGCCTTCGCCGTGGCGTAGCCGAGGTTGTCGGCGAGGCCGAACATCCCCGTCGAAGTCGTCATGACGACGCGGCCGTACGCGTGCTGCACCATGTGCGGCCAGGCGGCACGGGTCGTGTTGAACGACCCTCCGACATGTACGGCGAGGTGGCTCTGGAGATTGTCGGCGTCGGCTTCAGGAAGGCCGCCCCATCGGATGGTGCCCGCGTTGTTGATCAGTATGTCGACACGCCCGAACTCTGCCATCGCCGCCTCGATCAGCGAGTGACCTCCCTCGACGGTCGACACGTCGCTCGTATCGGGGATGGCCTTTCCCCCCGCTTCGAGGATCTCATCGGAGACGCTCCGGGCCGGCTGGGGGTCGGTTCCGCCGCCGTCCATGGCGCCTCCAAGGTCGTTCACCACGACATCCGCGCCGCGCTCGGCGAGCAGAAGCGCGTAGGCGCGCCCGATGCCGCGGCCGGCGCCGGTAATGACCGCCACCCGCCCGTCGAATCTGTAGGTGTTCAGCTTCTGCACTCTCGCCTCCTCACCTACACGCCGGCAAGCCGCCGGAGCGCCGCCGCGATGTCCTCACGATCGGGCAGCCACACCTTCTCGAGATTCGGTGCATAGGGAGGGGGAGTGGGCGCGGCGCCTACTCGGATTATCGGCGCGTCGAGGTCCCAGAACGCTTCACGGGCCACGACGGCGGCGATTTCCGCACCAATCCCGAAGGGTACGACCGCTTCGTGGGCGATCAGGAGGCGGCTGGTCTTGTGCACCGACTCGAGGACGGGTGTCATGTCGAGGGGAGCCACGGTCCTGAGGTCGATGACCTCGACGGAGATGCCTTCGCCGGCGACGACCTCGGCGGCAGCGAGCGCCTCGTGGACCATCCGTGAGACTGACACGACAGTGATGTCGCTCCCGGTGCGCACGACTGCGGATGTGCCGATGGGAAGGATGTAGTCAGAGGATGGCTGTGGGCCTTTCATACCGTAGAGGAGCCGGTTCTCAATGAAGATCACGGGATTCGGGTCCTGGATGGCTGCTCTCAGTAGGCCGTACGTGTCGGCAGGAGTCGATGGCATCACGACGCTGAGTCCTGGAATATGGGCGAGCAGCGCTTCGAGGCTCTGGGAGTGTTGACTTCCCGACGAGCGCCCGGCGCCGAACTGCGTTCGGACGGTGAGGGACATCTCGGCCGTTCCGCCCGTCATGAACGGCATCTTTGCGGCCTGGTTGAGAAGCTGGTCGAGGCAGACGCCGATGAAGTCGAGATACATGATCTCGACCACTGGGCGCATACCTGCCATGGCAGCACCGACGCCCAGACCCATGATCGCCGTCTCCGAAATGGGCGTATCGCGGACGCGGTCACCGAACTTTTCGTGGAGCCCCCGCATGAGGCCGAAGACGTTGCCACCTTGGGCCACGTCGATACCAGCGAGGAACACGCGGTGGTCGCTCGCCAGCTCGAATTCGAGGGCGGAATGGATGGCGTCCATCGTGCGGAAGATCGGTGCATCCTCGGCCGGCCGCAACGGCTCGGCGATGTGGGGGCGAGGGCGGGTCACGAAATATCCGATCGTGCCGGCGTCGGGTGGGGCGAGCCCCTGAGCAGCTTCGACCGCTTCGTCGAGCTCTTGGGCTACTGACGACTCCAGCGATGCGATCCGCGCCGCACTGATCCCCGCCGTCTCGAGTCGTTTTGCGTGGAGGACGATCGGGTCTCGATCCTTCCACTCTTCGAGTTCCGCGGGCTCTCGGTAGCGCTGGGGGTCACCCTCATAGTGGCCGTGCCAGCGGTAGGTGCTGGCCTCGACGATCGTCGGACCCCGTCCGTCGCGGGCCCCTTCCACGACCCGACTCATCACGCTGGCCGTCGCGGCGACGTCGTTCCCGTCGACGGCGACGTAGGCGGCGCCGTATCCCGCGGCACGGCGTTCGAGGGTTGCCGCGTGCTGTGTTGCCGACGGCGAGAACTCTGCATACCCGTTGTTCTCGCACCAGAAGATGACCGGGAGCTGCCACACGGCCGCGAGGTTCACCGCCTCGTGGAACGCGCCCTGTGCCACGGCCCCATCTCCGAAGAACGCCACCGCCACACCGCCATCGGCGCGGAGCAGCGACGCCACGGACGCTCCCACGGCAATCGGAATCCCGGCGGCGACGATTCCGTTCGCCCCGAAGATCCCAATACTGGGATCGGCGATGTGCATGGAGCCACCCCGACCGCGGTTCGTGCCCAGGTCCTTGCCCATCAACTCGGCAAACATGCCGAGTGGTGCAAGGCCCTTCGCGAGGCAGTGCCCATGGCCGCGATGAGTCGACGTGATGACGTCGGTCGACCGCAGGGGCCAGCACGCCCCGACGGCGGAGGCCTCTTGCCCCGTGGAGAGATGGACGAACCCCGGCACCTCGCCGTTGCGGTACAGGGTGGCCACCCGCTCCTCGAAGCCTCTGATCACCAGCATGCGGCGGTGCATCTCCAAGAGGTCGTCACCCGAGAAGGCGACCTCGCACACGTGGGCGGAGTCCATCGGCCGTGAAGTGTACTGATCGGTACAGGCCCCTACGAATCTGGCGGGACGGCGGGGCGAGGGGTACGGGCCCACCCCAGTCGCTCGGGCCATGCCGGAGGCAAAGCTCCTCAGAGCCGATGATAGATTATGTAGGTAACATAGTTAGCTTTAATGACCAGGATACCCCAACGGGAACGCTCCCTCCCCGGGTCGGCGGGTACGGCAGACTCGAAGCAACCGGACAGGCCACGCTGGCGGCGGAGCGCCGCTCCACCCGGCAGGGGTCGAGACCCCAGAGCCGGGAGCACGTACTCGACCCCCACAACACGGAGGTGCGCCAGATGACGACCACGGAGAATCGAAGGTCAGCCTCGGCTCTCGAGGTGCCGGACAGATGGCGCATCGGTCCCGACTTCGTCCCCAAAGGGCGCTACACCGACCCGGAGTTCCTCCGTCTCGAAAATGAACGCCTTTTCCCGAGGACATGGCTGAACGCCTGTCGCTTCGATGAGGTCGAGCGGGTCGGCGACTACGTGGATTTCCAGATCGGTGACCAGTCGATCGTGGTCGTGCGGACCGAGGAGGGCCTCCGTGCCTATTTCAATGCCTGCCGGCACCGCGGGACCAGGCTCGTCCAGGGGCAGGGGAGGATCGGTGAGTTCCGATGCCCGTTCCACGCCTGGCGCTGGAATCTCGACGGCTCGCTCAAGTATCTGGCCGACGAGCAGCATTTCGATCCCCGCCCGGCTGAAGAGCTGTGCCTGCCCGAAGTGAAGGTTGGCAGCTGGGGTGGCTGGGTTTTCGTGAACATGGATCCGAACGCCGAGCCGCTGCTCGACTACCTCGACCCGATCCCGTCCAGGATGGAGGGCTACAAGCTCGAAGACATGCGGATCGCCTGGTACAAGTCGGTACTGGTCAACGCCAACTGGAAGACCTCACTCGACGCGTTCATAGAGAGCTGGCACGTCCCGGGCACGCATCCACAGCTCTTGAGGGCGGACAAGCAGACCACCCCTCCGACGATTGCCGAGTGTGAGAAGTACGGCCAGACCTTCAACGAGTTGTTCCACTACCACTCCCGGCACGCCGACGTTTTTCGCTACGGCAGCGAGGGTGACTCCAAACGGCTGCGCCCTGAGTACGGGATCGATCCCGACGCCGTGTACAACAACGTCGTCTACAACTTGCGCGAGCTTCGCAGCCTGTATTTGCCGACCGACCTCGGAGCGGCGGCGGAGCTCCGGACCGTCCCTGAGGCCAGGGGACCCGAGGGGAACGCCATCTACCAGGGATTGCGCAAGAAGCACGCCCGCGCCGCCGGGGTCGACTACCCGGACCTTTCCGAGGCGCAGCTCAAGGGCGGAATGTACGACTGGCATGTCTTCCCCAACACGGTGTTCCTCGTGGATTTCGGGACATGCCTGACCTATCGCGCCCGTCCGTACAGGAACGATCCCGACTGGTGCATCTTCGACGTGCAGGGCCTATGGCTTCCACCGACCGAAGGCATCGAAACCGCCACACCAGAGTTCTTCGAGAACTGGCGGGAGGCTTCGTTGGGAGCGATCCTCGAACAGGACTTCTCGAACATGGCAGAGGTCACCGTCGGCCTCCATTCGCTGGGTTTCGACGGCTACCACCTGAATCGGACCCAGGAGATGACGATCTGGAACTACCACAGGGCGATCGACGAGTTCCTGTTCAGGTCGTGATGGTCTCCGCGCGTCAACGGAGGACGGCGGGGTCGTAGCGGACGACCCGGCGCGCCGCTGCCGCGAACCAGTTGTCGAAGTTCCCGTTGGCAACTGACTTGGCGATCCTGGCACCGAACGCACTCGCCACGTCGTCCGGTAACGCGACGCCGGAGCCGAGAGCTTCCGCGTGCCAGGCTTGACGGCTGCGCCACTCCACCACAGCAGCGCGGAGGTAGGCCTCTCTGACGTTCTGGCCGATGACGAGCACGCCGTGGTTCACCATGAACGCGACGTCGGCGTCCCCCAACGACTTGACGACCTCGAGGGCGTTCGCCGTCTGGTTGACCGCGCCTTCGTAGGAGGAGTCGATGGCGATCTTGGCGCCGTACAGGGCGCTGGTCTGGTCATAGACCGGCGGAATGCGGTGGCAATCGGCCCAGATGGTGCCCCAGCGAGGATGGTTGTGGATCACGACACCGGCATTGTCCCTGTGCCGATGCAGCACGACATGGAGTTGCACGGCCGGGGAGATGATCCATGGTCCTTCGAGGTGGTTGCCGTCCGCGTCCATCCGCGCCACGTCGCTGGCGCACAGTTCGTCCCACGTCAGCCCGAGGGGATTCACCAAAAAGGTGTCGTCCGGGAGGCGGTAGGTGATGTGGCCGGCCAGGTGGTCGTCGTAACCCTCTGCATGCAGCATTCGGGCCAGCAGCGCAAGTTCCTGGCGGGGGGTGAGGTCGAGGGGCGGGAAAGGCTGCGGCCCGGTTGGTACCGCCGACGACGTCACTGGTCCTCCTTGCGCACACCCATCGGTCAGAAGGCTAACGTAGCTATCTAATATCATCAATCTCGCGGTTGGCACGATATGCTCGGGTCGTGCCGGAGCCCGTCAAGGAAGCCGAGGCGCACGCGGACGCGTATGGCCAGCTGGCACAGCCTCTCCGCCTGCCCAAAATGGCGGAGGTCGTGGCCGAGTACATCCGGCGTGACATCGTCACCGGCGTCCTCGGGGAGGGCATGTCGCTGCCGCCGGCAGCGGTCCTCATCGCACGCTTCGGGGTGTCCAAGCCCACCATTCGAGAGGCGTTGCGGATCCTCGAGTCAGAGACGCTGATCGAGGTCCGTCGCGGCGCCGGTGGCGCCCGCATACGGCTCCCGAACGAGGCGGCGGCTGGTCGCGCCGTGGGGATCCTCCTGCAACTCAATCGGACCACTCTGGCGGACGTGTCACAGGCCCGCATCACGTTCGAGCCGCCACTGGCCGCACTCTTGGCAAGGTCCTGGGATGGCGACGACATGGCCGAGCTGCGCGACGGCATCGAGAGGAGTCGCCGGACTCTGTCCGATCCCGTGGCGTTCGCCGTGAGCCAGGCCGACTTCCATCAGCTTGTCGTGAAGCTCGCGGGCAATCAGACGCTCACGCTGATGGCTCGGCTGCTCAACGAGGTCATTCGGCGCCATGAGACCGCCGTCAACAAGGACCCGGAGCACGATCCTCTCCGAGTCGCCGCCCTCCAAGAGCACGAAGCATTCGTCGAGCTCGTGGCGGAACGTCGAGATGCTGACGCAGAGGCCTTCTGGCGCGACCACCTCCGGACCAACGCCGAGAATTTGCTCAGCGCGTCGGGTCCGCACACGGTCCTCGACCTCTACAACGACATTCAGGCGCATCAAGAGTTGAGACTTCGTCTCTAGGGGGTGCACACGTTGGCGCAGCGATCATCGTCCTGCCGGGTCGTCCAGTGGGCCACGGGCAATATCGGTCTCTGCTCGCTGCGGGCCGTTATTGAGCACCCGGCCCTCGACTTGGTCGGCGTCTATGTGTACTCGGAGGCAAAAGAGGGTCGGGACGCCGGTGACCTTTGCGGTTCGGCTCCGACCGGGGTCTTCGCCACCCGGGAGATCGAGGACATCTTGGCCTTGCGGCCTGACTGTGTGCTCTACATGGCGGATCGGGCCAACATCGACGACCTCTGCCGCCTGCTGGAGGCGGGGATCAACGTGGTGACGACGAGGAGTGAGTTCCACCGTCCGCAAATCATGAAGCCGGACGTGCGCGAGCGGATCGAGGCCGCCTGCCGCCGAGGCGGCGCGTCCCTGCACAGCACGGGTTCGAGCCCCGGGTTCATCACGGAGGCCATGCCTCTGGTGTTGACGTCGATTGCGCGGCGGCTGGACCGGCTCACCATTGAGGAATACGCCGACATGTCTTCACGAAACTCCCCGGAGTTGATCTTCGGGCTCATGGGTTTCGGACGTGATCCCGAGACCTTCGATCCCCGGGGGGCCGAGGCGCACGGGGCCTCGGCCTTTGCGGGCTCGCTGGGGGTCGTCGCCGACGCCATCGCGATGCCGCTGGACGACGTGTCGGCGGTCGCTGAGGTCGCGGTGGCGCGCCACGCGGTGGAGATCGCGGCAGGAAGGATCGAGGCCGGCACCATCGGCGCCCAGCGGATGCAGGTCACGGGGATGCACCAGGGGCGGCCGCTCCTGCAATTCAGCGCCAATTGGTACCTCACCTCTGAGGTCGAACCGAGCTGGGATCTGCGCCAGACCGGTTGGCATCTGATGGTCGAAGGCGACCTACCCCTTGATGTCGAGATCCACTTCCCGGTGTCCCCGGAGGAGTGGGCGGCCACCTCGCCGGGGATCACTGCGCACCGCCCTGTGAACGCCATTCCATACGTCTGCGCGGCGGAGCCCGGCATTCGCACGAGCGTCGATCTGCCCCAGATCGTGGCCAATCTGGGTTGATTGAGGGAACCGCCGGCAGCCCCGGAGTCCCCCCGGGGGGCACGACCCGAATCGGGTATTCTCCGGAATGAAGAATATAATTCTCCACCGGGTTCGGCTTGGAGACCTGACACGGAGGAGAGCCTCATGAGCGACTTCGACAGCATCGATTTCTTCCGCGGCAATGAGCTTGTCGTCGACCCCTATCCCTATTTCGAGTACCTCCGGGAGCAGTGCCCCGTCTGGCGGGAGCCGCACCACGGGGTAGTGATGGTGACGGGCTACGACGAGGCGGTCTCCGTGTACACCGACACGGCCACGTTCTCGTCGTGCAACGCGGTGACAGGGCCATTCCCCGGCTTTCCCGTCCCCCTCGAGGGCGACGATGTCAGCGATCTCATTGAGCAGCACCGGGACGAGCTGCCCTTTAGCGACCAGATCACGACCTTCGACCCGCCGAAGCACAAGGCGCACCGGGGCATGTTGATGCGCCTCATCACGCCGAAGCGGCTCCGGGAGAACGAGGAGTTCATGTGGCGTCACGCCGACCGGCAGATCGACGAGTTCGTGGCCAAGGGGGAGTGCGAATTCATAAGGGACTTCGCCGCTCCTTTCACGCTGTACGTGATCGCCGACCTTCTCGGTGTACCGGAATCCGACCACGCGTGGTTCCGTCAGGAGTTGCAGGGGGGCCACCGCCCGGATCAGGGGCTCGGAAGCACCGGATCGGGCTCGCTGGGCCATTCTCCCCTGGAGTTCCTCTATGAACGCTTTTCGACCTACGTCGAGGAACGCCGGAGTGAACCGCGCGACGACGTGCTGACAGGTCTGGCGACGGCCACGTTTCCCGACGGGTCCACACCTGAAGTCATCGATGTGGTGCGCGTGGCTGCCAACCTGTTCTCCGCCGGTCAGGAGACCACCGTTCGTCTCCTCGCTGCCGCGCTCCAGATTATGGGTGACCATGAGGAGCTGCAGCGCCTGCTGCGCGAGGACCGCGATCGGATCCCCGGCTTCGTGGAGGAATGCTTGCGGGTGGAGAGCCCGGTGAAGGGGGACTTTCGCCTCTCCCGGCGGGCGGCGACCGTCGGAGGGGTCGAGATCCCGGCCGGCACCACGCTGATGGTGCTCAACGGGGCCGCTGGACGCGATCCCCGCCACTTCGAAGATCCGGCCGAATTCCGAGTGGACCGGGCGAACGCCCGTGAGCACCTCGCCTTCGGGCGGGGTCCCCACACGTGCCCCGGGGGACCGTTGGCCCGCGCCGAAGCGCGCATCAGCATCGAGCGGATCCTGGCGCGCATGCACGACATCAGGATTTCAGAGTCGGCGCACGGCCCGGTGGGTGAGCGACGCTACGAGTACGCCCCGACCTACATTCTGCGCGGCCTCCAGCGCCTGCAGCTCGAGTTCACGCCTGTTGGCTGAATGGCGGAAACGCCACCGTGCGACCCGCCACCTGCCACAATCAGGTTGTGGTCCCGCACCGAAGGCTCGTGTTGATCATCATGAGCGCGCTGATCATCTGCGGGATTCTCACACCGGTTGGTCTGGGCGTGGCCAGAGCAGCAGCGTCATCTCCGGCGGTGCTCACAACCGGGAGCGGACCGGCCCCTAGGTACGACTGCTCCTTCAATGTGGAGACCGACGCGTTCACCGGCGCGGACGCCTCGGCCTCCGCCATCGGTTGGGAGGGCAACCACCAGGGTGTCGTGACCTGCCTTGGTGGAACCTTCCTGGTGTTCGACGGCATCAACCGGCAGTTTGGCTTCGGCATCTACAACGGCGGCTCCACGAAATGGACGGACGCGGACGGGTACCTTCCCGCGCAGACCACGAGCTTCCGGCGATCGGGTGCCGCTGTCTCCATCACGGAATTTGCCGACAGGGTGGTGCTGGGTGGTAACGCCTTCGTGGCTGTCTACAGCCGCGTTGCCATCCACAATCCTACCGACAACGTCATTGCAGCGGATCCCGATCCGACCTCGGGGATGGTGGAACTCAACTCGGCTCCCACTGCGGTCAAGCCACACACATCGGTGGTGCATGACTACGTGGTGGCCGCCGACCGGTTCGGAAACGACTACCCATGGCCGAGCGCCGAGGCGCTGGCATCTGACGGGAGCTTCGGTCAACACTTCGCACACATGCGAGCCTTCTGGAACGGGCAATTGGCTGGCATCGCCGAGATCGATGTTCCGGTGTCCTCGTTGAACGCTGCCTATCGCAGCGGTTTCGTTTACACGCAGATCGCCCGGAGCGGGAACGACCTGAACACCGGAGTCAATGGTTATGCCAGTGAATTCAGTCACGATGTCATCGGCATTCTGACCAACCTCTTCACGCAGGGCTACTTCTCCAATGCACATGCATTGCTGCGAGAGGCGCGCAGTGTCGTTGGCGGGGCGGGTCAGTACGACGATGGGATCTGGACGTACGCCGTGCCGTGGGCCGTCTATCTGATGAAGACGGGTGATCTCAAGTTCGTCGAGCAGAACTTCACCACCCAAGGTCCGATGGGTGGCTCCCAACCGAGCATCGAGGATGCGGCGCATGTCATCGCTGCTGATCGCACGGGGCCGGCGGGGATCATGGAAGAGACGGACGACATCGATACCAACGGCTACTGGACCACCGATGACTTTGCCGCGCTCCTCGGTCTGGCGGCGTACCGCTACCTCGCGCAACGCGTCGGCGATCGCTCCGAGGCGGCGTGGGCACTGCAGCAATACGACAGCCTTCTTGCGGCAACCAATACGACGCTGAACGCGACCATGCAGCAATACCGACTGGACTATCTACCCTGCTCAATGCTCCAGCCCAATACGGCCAACCGCTGCGTCCATCCCGAGGATGCAAACTGGTCGTCGCCGTTCGGTAACTGGGCGTGGGAGGGCTACCTCCTGGGAGAACTTCGCAGCGGCCCTGGCATCTCCATGATCGATGCCACGTACGCCTACGGATTCGCGCGCCTCAAGGGCAAGCTCCCGCCCGGCACCTTTGGCGGCTTTCCCGACGACTACTACTCGAGCGGCTACAACGCGGCAAACGGAGCCACGGGATTGGCCAGTAAGGACTTTCGGGACCAGGGGATACTGGGTTATGAATTCATGATCGCCAACAGCCAGAGCGGCCCCTATTCATGGTGGGAGAGCTCGACTGCTCCCGTCGCGAAATCAGCATGGATCGGGAGGCACCCTGCGGCCGGTCAAGGGTCTTCTCCGCACGCCTGGGGAATTGCCGGGGCCAACAAGGTCTTGTTGGACTCTCTCGTGGCCCAAATGTCGGACGGGACGCTGATCGTGGGGCGAGGCGTCCCCACCAAATGGCTGGAGAGTGGCTCGCCCATCTCGGTCACCAACTTCCCGACCACGGGTGGGAGGAGGCTGAATCTCAAGATCTCCTCGCGGGGGCTTTCGGTTTCACTCGCCCTGAGCGGTCAGGCGCCCTCGGGTCCCGTCCTCTTTCAGCTTCCGTCGTTCGTCAACAACATCGCGAGAACCTCCTCCGGGAGCGTCACGCAGAGCACCGGAACCGTGACACTGACAGCGCGTACGAGGAGCGTCACCGTGCAGCTCCGCAACGCCCCAGCTCAGTTGTGTCACCCCCCGGCCCGCCATGCCGCTGAGGGGTGTTAGCGGAGGGAGGCGGTGCAACTGGCGGCGGACGGCATGCACCTGGACTGCAACTTCCTTGCAACGCTATTACCAGATATTCTGGGTAGGGCCGAGGCATGGACTCCCTGGGATACCGCGACATGGATCTCCAATGCGTCCGGCGTCAATTGGATGCGCTGGCCGACGAGCGTTTGAGCGGGTGGGGCCCCAACGACGAGCTTCGCTATCTGGAGCTGGGCAGGAGAGAACGCGCCTTGTTGATGGAGATCCAAGAGCGCCACGTCTCAGGGGCCGGCGCGAGACCGTAGTCATGGCACTGCCCGTTGGAGCGTGACGGGCGAACCATGGCTTCAACTGCCCACATCAGGTCGACCCGAGTTGCCGCGCAAGGAGGGGTTTCCACAGGCGGATCTCAGGGTATTCGTGTTCGGATGGTCTCGAAGCGGGCCGGCCTCGAGGCGCCCTCCACGGAAGCCATCTCCCGGTGGTACGCAAAGGCGTCGTCGGTGTGGGGGCCACTCATGTTCCCCGAGACGCGCTTTCGCACCCCGTGGATCGACGATGAATTTGCGATGACGATCCAAAATGCCCGGCAGTGGTTGAGAGCGAATCCGTGCCCGGATCCCGAGATAGGTCGTCGCTGCTTGGCAATGCTCGATGCCTACGCCGAAATGACCACGGCTACCGTCGGACGTCTCATGGAACTACGGAACGACATCTTGGAGAACGCCATCGCTGTGGATCGGCGCAACGTTCCTCGGTAGGTCCCCGCAGGTTCGGGTCACCGGCTTACCGGATGTGCGATTGACAGAGGACGATTTAGGACAATCTCCCCGTGAATAGGTGCAACCGACGCGGTGGTGGCGGTTATATCCGGTGGTGCCTGGTCTGGGCGTGAGGGTCTCGATCGTCTTGATCGGACGGGTCGGTGTGCACGATCGCCTCGGTGAGCCTCGGAAGCTGGTGCAGGAGCTGGTGGTAGGCCCGCTCGGAGATCTCGTGGGCTTCAGCTACACCGAGCTGGCCATCGACCACCAGCCGTATCTCGGCGTGAAGTTGGTGTCCGACCCATCGGATGCGCACGTCACCGACGCGGATGACGCCATCGACATGTCCCAAGATGTGTTCGGCTTCACTCAGGAGAGCCGGGTCCACGGCGTCCATCAGCCTCTGGCCGATACTGCTGGCTGTCCTTGCCAGCACGAGGAATATGAGGAGGCTGATCAGGAGGCCGACCACCGGATCGGCCCAGCCCGCGCCGAAAGCCACACCGACGGCACCCAGCAGCACGGCAAACGATGCGATCCCGTCGGTGCGCGCGTGAAGGCCGTCAGCTTCCAGTGCCGCCGATCCGATCCTCTGGCCGATCCGCAGCCGGTACTGGGCCACGACCTCGTTTCCGACGACGCCGATGGCGGCTGCGGCCATGACGAACGGAAGGTGGTGCACATGCTGGGGATGCACGAGGCGCGCCACGGACTGCCATGCCGTCAGGGCGCCTGAGAGAGCGATCAGCAGCACCACGCAGATGCCGGCCACGTCCTCGGCTCGACCGTAGCCGTAGTTGAACCGTCTGCTCGGTGGCCGGTTCCCAAGGCTGAAGGCCATCCAGAGGGGCACCGCCGTAAAGGCATCGGAAAAGTTGTGCAGCGTGTCACCCAGCAGCGCAACCGATCCACTCAGCACCACGATGAAGCCCTCGATCAACGCGGTCAGGCCCAGCACCCCGAGCGAGATCTTGACCGCACGCACGCCCTGGCCGCTGGCCTGCAGTGCCTGATCGACGCTGTCGGCGAAGTCGTGGCGGTGGGGGACGAAGACCGATCGGACGAGGGCCTTCAGGCCGGTCGGGTGCTCGTGGTCACGTTCCGGATCCTTGTGGTCGTGCTGGTGCGGCGCGCCCGTCATGACCACAGCTTCCCCCTGCGATCCATCCGATGCACGTTGCGAACGACACGCAATTACGATTCGGATGCCATGGGGGCAGGGTCAGGAGTGAGGGCCTCCGTCTCCCTCCGGGCCGTGCCAATCGGCTTCGTGGGAAGTTACCGCCACGTGCCGGTGTTGTACCCCCTGGTGCTAGGCCAACGGGGCTTGCGCCGAGTCCGCGAGGAGTCGAAGTGCCGCACACGTACGAGAGGGACCCACAAGCGATTGCCCAGCTCACCCCCCGCCAGAGCGAGGTGACCCAGGAAGGGGCCACGGAGCCACCGTTCGACAACGAGTTCTGGGACCACAAAGAGGCCGGGCTCTACGTCGACGTCGTCTCGGGTGAACCGTTGTTCGCTTCAACCAAGAAGTACGACAGTGGTTGCGGCTGGCCCAGCTTCACCACTCCGGTCGACCAGGGCAATGTCGTCGAGAGGCCGGACCGGGGGATCGGGATGATCAGGACGGAGGTTCGCTCGAGCCATGGTGACAGCCACCTCGGTCACGTCTTCGATGACGGACCGCCCGATGAGGGCGGATTGCGGTACTGCATCAATTCTGCAGCCCTTCGCTTCGTGCCATACGATGATCTCGAGGCTGAGGGATACGGGGAGTACACCAAGCTGTTCGACGACGGAACAACGACCAAGGAGGTGGTGGACCAATGACCAAGGCCACTGAGAAGGCGATCCTTGCCGGCGGCTGCTTTTGGGGAATGGAGGATCTCATTCGGAAGCGCCCCGGCGTTCTCACCACTCGGGTCGGATACACGGGGGGTGATGTCGCCAACGCGACGTACCGCAATCACGGGACGCATGCCGAAGCGATCGAGATCACATTCGATCCCGAGACGACCTCCTACCGCGAGTTGCTCGAATTCTTCTTTCAGATTCACGACCCGACGACGAAGAACCGTCAGGGCAATGACAGAGGCACCAGCTATCGGTCTGCGATCTTCTACCTCGACGACGAGCAGCACCGGGTGGCCGAGGACACCATCGCCGACGTGGACGCTTCGGGCCTGTGGCCTGGCCGCGTCGTCACTGATGTAGTCCCGGCCGGCCCGTTCTGGGAAGCAGAGCCCGAGCACCAGGACTACCTCCAGCGCTACCCACAGGGCTACACCTGTCACTTCCCACGACCGGGCTGGGTGCTCCCTCGCCGGAGCGACAAGGTCGCCCGTTGACCTCGTCGCCGTAGAGCGGCGCATCCGCCTCTTTTGCCTGACCGGAGCCGTGCCGCCATGGAACGTGGCCCGCGATCGCTGGACGGGTCGCGCTGATGGAGCTCCGAGTCCCTGTCGATCTCGGGAGCGGCCCGACCATCGTCATCCTTCATGGCTTCGCCATGAGCCCGAACACGTACCGGGCCACCGCGGAGATCCTCGCCCGCAGGGCTCGGGTCGTGATTCCGGATCTTTTCGACGTGGAGCGACCCTGGCGATATCCCGAGGTGCTGGCTGCGTTGACCGGCACTCTGGACCGCGTCGGGCCCGGACGGGTCACCCTCATCGGTCACTCGTTCGGGGGCGGTCTCGAACTGGGATTGGCGGCGGCCCAACCTGATCGAGTGGAAGAGCTGGTGTTCTCCGACACACTGGCCGTCTCGCGGGAATGGCGCCTGGCCGACGAGGCTCTCCGGCATCCGCTGGGACTCCTGCACCTCGCCACACCTCTGGCGGTCGGTGCCTTCGCCCGCTCCTGCGTGACGCATCCCAGGCAACTGATCGACGCAGCCTGGTGGGCATTTGTGAGCGGGCGAGCGAAGGAGATCGAAGAGGTTGCCGCTGCCGGTCTGCGCTCGCACGTGATGTGGGCCAATCGCGACTCGCTCCTCTCCCGTGAGGACGGGAAGGAGTTCGCCCGAGAGCTGGGAGCATCGTTCACCGTGGCCGAGAGCCCGTCCGGCGCGCCCGTCGACCACGACTGGATGTTCCAACAGCCCGAGCTATTCGTGCAGCACCTGCGCCAACTCGACCTGCGCGCTCTGCGCTGAGCCGACCATCCCGCCGGCATCACGGCGGCGTCGATGCCCGTGCTCAGGCAGTGCGGTAGGCGGAGACCACCTCGGTTGAGCGCTTCGCCTCGTACATCGCCCTGTCGGCCCGTCGGATGAGACTGTCGGGATCGTCGTCGGCCGCGGAGTGCGCCACGCCCACGCTGACACCCACCGTGTGTGCGGCGCCCCCCTGGCAGCTCACCGGATCGGTGAACAGCGCGATGATGCGCTGGAGATAGGCATCAACGCCGGGTTGATCGTTGAGTCCGTGCGCCAGCAGGACGAACTCGTCGCCGCCGAAGCGGCCGGCGGCGTCACCGGGACGAAGTCCGCCCATCAGCCTCTCCCCGATCACCTGGAGGATTTCGTCTCCCCGGTCGTGCCCATGGAGATCGTTGATCGCCTTGAACCCGTTGAGGTCCAAGAAGACGAGTGCCGGCCGGCGCCCGGCGGCCAGCGATGAGTTCAGCTCGCGCAGGAACGCCGTCCGGTTGAGCAGCCCCGTCAGCCCGTCATGGGTGGCCTGGTAGGCGATCTGTCGCTCGGCCGCCTTGCGATCGCTTATCTCCCGCACGGTGCTCACCGACCCGAGAACCGTGCCGTCGTCATCGCGCAACATCGAGACAGTGACCTCGACCAGGAGGTCTCGGCCATCGAGCGCCCGTTGCGTGAGCTCGCCGTACCACCGTCCCTCCCGCGCCACGACGCCTGCGATCTCATCGACGCTGACCTTGCCGACGGTGTCGAACATATCGAGCAGGTCCAAGAGATTGTGCCCGACGGCATCCTCACCGGCGATGCCGTAGAGCTTCTGAGCGGCCGGATTTGCAAACGTCACCCGGCTGGAGGTGTCGGTGGCGACGACGGCGTCGGACACATGCTCGAGGATCCGCCGGAGATAGCGCTCCGCTTGGCTATAGGGGGTTGACACCGTTCACATGCTCCATCGTCTCGCCCACACAAACACGCCGATCGTCTGCGGCGAGCCGTGCCGGGATGGCTGTTTCGCCGGTGGCACAAAGGATGGAGGCGTCGAGTCTCAGGAATCCCAACGGTGTCTCAACACGCAATCAAATTGCCTCGTCCAAAAGAGGGAGTCTGCCCGGCGTGCCGGCGACCCCGTGACGCGGCCCCTATGTGTTGGCGCCGCGGGCGGCCACGCTCCAGCGGTCGACGACCACTGCGTCCTCCATCACCACCAGATGGTCCGCCAGGTTGACGGCGTTGCAGACGTGATTGGGGATGACGGAGAGCCGTTGCCCCCAGAGTTGGGCCGATGCGTCGAGCTCGACCACGCCGTGATGCTCCCAACAGCGCGCAAAGTGGGCACCAGGCAGCCCGACGATGATGCCATGCCCGTCGACGTAGGGCGGTCGATCGGTGCCGAGAACCTTGGTCCCCCCGTCGAGAACCAGGCGGTGGGGGGTGGGGGTGCTCACGACGGTGCAGAGGGCGAACAGGGCGACATCGGTCACCTCGCAGGTGCCCAGGGCCACCTGTTGGGCGTCGTTGAGGGCGTAGACGCCCGGGCGGAGCTCGTTGGCGCCCGCACCGGTGAAGGCGGCAGTCGGGGTCGACCCCCCGCTGCGTACCGGGCAGTCGATCCCGGCCCTCTCGAGGTCTTCGGCTGCCTCTTGGAGCGCCCGGGTCTCGGCGTCCGCCGCGTCCGCCGCGGCGCCCGGAGCGTACCCCTGTCCGGGGAACGTGAAGACTCCGGCAATGCGCAGACCCGATCGCAAGACGGTGTCGGCCACCTCGCGGGCCAAGTGTGGGGGGACCCCGCTGCGGCCCAGTCCACATTCCACTTCGATCATGACCTCGAGCGGGATCGATGATCGCAGGTGCCGGCCGAGCGCCACCGCTCCTTCGGACGAATCGACTCCGACGATGAGGCGGGCCCGCTCGGCGAGGTCTCTGAGCCGCCGGGCTCGTGCGGCGTCGGCCAGCACCGGATAAGCGATGAAGATGTCGGCACATCCGGCGGCGGCGAAGACCTCGGCCTCCGAGACCGTCGCCACACTGATGCCGACTGCTCCCAGCTCCAACTGGCGGCGGGCGATCTCCACGCACTTGTGTGACTTGGCATGGGGCCGGAGAGCCAAACCTCTGTCTTGGCAGAAGTGGGCCATGGCGCGCAGGTTGGCCTCGAGCACGGAGCGCTCGACCACGAGCGCCGGTGTGGCTATCTCATCGGGCCATCGCACCGAGCCATCCTGTCAAACCGGACCGGGACACAGGTGCGTCGCTCCCGCCGACCCGCCCCGGCTTGACCGGAATCATTAGTTCCGCTTATCCTGACCCGGAAGCGGAATCCTCGATTCCGCAACCAGGAGGTGGCATGGCAGAGAAGCGGATTCACTACGGCGCGACGTTCGTCGTGCTGGCCACCGCTGCTCTGGCCTTCAGCCTCCTCCAGTCACTGATCATCCCGGCCATACCGCAGCTCGAGCACACCCTGCACACCGGCACCAGCGGAGCCAACTGGCTCCTGACCGGGTATCTGTTGAGCTCTGCCATCGCCACCCCCATCCTCGGCCGGATGGGTGACATCGTTGGCAAGGACAAGATGATCGTCGTCGTGCTGATCACCCTCTCGGTAGGGGTGGTGATCAGCGGCCTGGCCACCACGCTCCCGATCATGCTGATCGGGCGCGTGGTGCAGGGGGCGGGAGGAGCCGTCTTCCCCCTCGCGTTCGGCATCATAAGAGACGAGTTCCCGAGCCGGAAGGTGGCAGGGGCGATCGGCGTGATGTCGGCGATACTCGGCATCGGAGTGGGCGCCGGCATCGTCCTCGCCGGACCGATCATCGAGCACCTTTCGTACCACTGGCTCTTCTGGATCCCCCTGGTGCTGTCCTTGGGGGCCACCGTGGCCACGTTCGCGTTCATTCCCGCATCACCGGTCCGCGCGCCGGGCAGAATCAACTGGCTGGGAGCTTCCCTCATGTCGGCGTGGTTGGTGGTGGGTCTGCTGGGCGTCTCCTATGGCCCGACATGGGGCTGGAAGGACCCGACCGTCCTGGCGTTTTTCGGCGCGGCGATTGTTCTGATGGCCTTGTGGGTCTGGTCTGAGGTCCGGTCTGATTCGCCCCTGGTCGACATCACGATGATGCGGATCCCGGCCGTGTGGACAACCAACCTCGCTGCCATCCTGTTCGGGTTCGGCTTGTACGCCATGTTCGTGACAGTGCCCCAATTCGCCCAGACTCCCACCCGCGTCGGCTACGGGTTCGGCGCATCGGTGACGAAGTCCGGCATCTACCTGGTGCCCTTCGCCATAGCCATGCTGGTCATCGCTCCGCTCACCGGCGGACTGGCGAGGCTCTTCGGCTCCAAGATCGTTCTGGTCGTCGGCTCGCTGTTCAGCGCATCGAGCTATGCCGTGTTGGTTGTCGCCCACTCCCAGCCCTGGAACGTCTACGTCGCCGCGGGCCTCCTCGGCGTCGGCATGGCATTCGGGTATGCCTCCATGTCGAACCTGATTGTCGAGGCCGTGCAGCCCGATCAGACGGGTGTGGCCACGGGCATGAACACCAACATCCGCAACATCGGCTCGGCCCTGGGAAGCGGCATCGCCACCAGTCTCGTGGTCAGCAAGCTCCTGCCCGACGGATTTCCCGTCGAGCACGGTTACGAGCTGGCCTTCATCGTGTGCGGCGCCTCGTTGATCGTGGCGGCGCTGGTGGCCCTGAGGATCCCAAAGAGGCAGGGACCGTCGGCGGTCGCAGCGGAGAGCCACCCGGGGCTCACCGCCGAGGGAGAGGTATTCGTCGGCGCCATTGCCTACACGCGGGAAGAGACGCCATGACATCGAAAATGAAGGGGGTGCGTCACGACCACAAGGGAGTGGGGGAGGAGAACGAATCTCACCGGGCCAAGCCCCTGCGGCGCGATGCCGAATTGAACCTGGCCCGCATCATGGAGGCGGCCCGGGATGTCTTCGCTGCTTCCGGATACGACGGGTCGATGGAACAGATCGCCGCCAGAGCCGATGTGGGGATCGGGACCCTCTATCGGCGCTTTCCGGACAAGGAGCAGCTCTTCAACGCCGTGACGGATGTGGCCAAGGAGCGCACGATCAGAATCGCCGAAGAGGTCCTGGCCGACGTCCCGGCGGAGGACGCGCTCTCGGAATTCCTGCGCCGCTGCATCGCGGCCCCATCTTGTTGGAGGGTGACCACGACCCGGCCGCCGTGGAACGAGAGCACGGGAGTCAACTCGGTATTGAAGGAGATCTCGCCCGCCGTCGAGGCTGTCCTGCGGGTGAGCCAGCAGGCGGGAACCGTCCGCGGCGACATCGTCTTCTCCGACGTCGTCCTGGTTCTCATGTCCGTGCGCGCCGTCGCCGACCTCTGCGGCGCCCGGGCACCCGACGCTCCGCAGCGCTTTCTCGAGCTCTCCGTGGACGGGCTCCGTCCGGGCGGCAAGAGCCCCGTCACCGCTCCCATGAGCCGGCTCGCGTTGAGCAGGGTGCTGACCCACTCGCAGTCCTGAGCCCGCGCGGCGCGCTCAGCTCGTCCGCCGCGATCGCCAGGCTTCGGCCCGGAACGACACATCGACGGTCACGTCGCCCTCGACGCCCAGGAGGTCCGACAACAGCCGGCGCGCCTCGGACAGCAGGCGGTGGCGCGCCGGCTCGGGCATGAGAATGACCCAGCTGAAGGTGCCCAACAATCCGATCAGGTCGTCGGCGTTGAGTGGGACGTCCCAGGTGAGCACCTTGTGCTCGGGTTGGTCGAAGGGAACTCCGGGCGGGATCGCCAACCCCATCGAGGGGCGGTTGCCGTCACCTTGGATGAACGTGGCGAACTCGCTCTCGTCGAGCCCGCCGTCACCTTCGCCTGCCGGGCCGGCGCCGCCACGGGCGCGGTCGGCCAGCAGGGCCCGTGCCTGCATGAGGAATGGGCCCTCAGGGTCTGGACCGGACCACACGGCGCCCAGGACGCCGCCCGGAACGAGGACCCGGCCGACTTCGAGAAGGGTGGGCAGCGGATCCATCCAGTGCCACGATGACGACGCCAGCACGGCATCGGCAAAGGCATCGGGAAGTGGCATGGAGTCACCGCGACCGGCCACTGCACGGGCTCGGGGTACCTCCCTGGTCAGCACCGCCCTCATGCGCGGGTCAGGTTCCACGGCCACGACCTCTGGTGCCATGTCCACCAGCATCCTGGTCAGCGCACCGGTCCCGGCTCCAAGGTCGACGATCCTCTCGGCGTGCGCAGGGAGCATCCATTCGACCGCCTGCAGCGGCGGCCCCGGCCGGTAGCGCTCGTAGAGCGAGGCGACTTCCCCGAAGCTTTCCGACCGGTCCATTTCCGTCCCCTTCCCGCCGCGCACCTCGGAGCGCCGCGCGAACTATCTCGATATCAAGAGAGTATCGACCGAAAACATCTTGATGTCAAGATATAATAGCGGGTGTTCCCGGCTCCCGGAGGGCGTGCATGGAAGACGAAGTCGACCGCCTGGTGCGGGGATGGCGGACGGCGGCGCCGGCTGTCGATGTGACACCCCTCGAAGTCCTCTCGCGCGTGTCCCGGTTGGGCCGACACCTCGACCGCCAGCGCGGTGTCGTCTTCGCCCGCCACGATCTCGAGATCTGGAGCTTCGATGTGCTCTCGGCTCTCCGCCGTTCCCCCGCGCCACACCATCTGTCACCCGGACAGCTCCTGGCGCAGACCCTGGTGACGTCGGGGACGATGACGAACCGGCTGGACCACCTCGAGGGGCGCGGGCTGGTGCGCCGCCGCCCTGACGCCACCGACGCACGTTCGGTGCGCGTGCAGCTGACAGCAGCCGGCCGTCGTCGTGTCGACAGCGCCCTGGCGGATCTCGTCGAACGCGAGCGCGCCATCCTGGGAACGCTCGACGGCACCGAACAGTCGGCCCTGGCCGATCTCCTCCGGCGCGTCGTGGCTCCGTTCGACGCCTGAGCGGGGCTACCCGGGTGAACGCCTCCTGCTTCGGCCGATCGCGCCGGCCTGTTGCACTTCGGTCACCTGCTCCTCACGGACCGGTCACTGAAGACGTCAGCACGCGCACCACGCCGGGCGCGCCATTTCGGAAAGGCACCCGATCGGCAACAGAGCGCGACCGATCGGTGGTCAATGGGCAAGGGTTCGGGAGCCCTGGCGGTCCCGCGCACCTCGCCGGCTGAGGACAACCTGTACCTGGCTGATGTGACCAAGGCGGACGAGGCCCTGATTCCCTATGTGCAGAAGCGGGGTAACGTGGCCTTGCGGGTGCTTCTCACGGACGGCGCCGCCTTCTGCGCTTTCTTGCCGCGTGGAGGGGGCATCGACAACGCGTTGACGTCTCTGGCCGTCGCCGCCCGCAGCGTGGAGTCCCAGACGCACCTTCCCCTCAAGGTGGCGACGTTCAACACCATGGAGGCGGTGGCGCTCCTGACGCTCTGCCCTTCGGAACAAAAGCTGCTTCCTGCGGCGGACCGCTCGAGGATCCGCACCCTCGGCCAGGAGCTCACCAAGCCGGGCTGACGCCCTCTGTGGTCGCCGCTCCACTGGTGTGCGACGCCTTCCTCGGCGCGCGGCAGCGTGGGGACCCGGAAAAGGGGGTATGAAGCCAGGGCAATGCGCGCCCAGCCCCTCGCGAGGACACCGATGAGCTCGACGGCGCCCTGGGGATGGTACCTGGCCGCGGTCGGGTCACTCGGAGCCGTGGCGGCCGCGATCTTCGCCTCGCCGCGGGCCGCAGAGGCGGCGGCACAGACCTGGTCCCCTTTCGTCTTGGTCAGCGGCCTTCTGCTCATCGGACTGGTGGCCGAGGAAGACGGGCTGTTCCGCAGCGCCGGGAGCCAGCTGGCCCGGTTGGCCCCGAACGCGCTCGCGCTCTTCGGAGGGGCCACTCTGCTCATCGTCGTGGTCACGGCAACGCTCAACCTCGATACGTCGGTGGTCTTTCTCACGCCCGTGCTCATCGCCGCGGGCCGCGCCCGGGGCGGGGGAGCGCGCCCGCTGCTCTACGGGTCCCTCTTCCTCGCCAACGCCAGTTCGCTCTTCTTGCCCGGATCCAATCTGACCAACTTGATCGTGCTCGGGCACCGGCCCCTCTCGGGAGGGGCGTTCCTGGGCCTCATGTGGCCGGCCGCCCTCGGCGCGGTCGTCGTCACCGCGGGCTGCGTGAGCGTGTGGGGGCGTCGGGACCTGCGGGGGCCCACCACGCCGCTCGTCGGGGCGGACCGGCCGACGCTGGGGTTGGGCGTCCTCACCGTCGCCCTCGCCGTGGTGCTCGTCGTCGCGCTCCGATCGCCTGCTCTGCCCGTGCTGATCGTCGGCATGGTCGCCGCCGTGGTGCGGACGGCCCAGCGCCGGGTCGTGGCGCGACAGGCGGCGGGTGCGCTCGGCGCACCGGTCCTCGTCGGGCTGTTCGGCGTCACGATCGCGCTCGGGACCCTGGGCCGGGCGTGGGGTGGCCCGGCCACGCTCCTGGCGCACGCGGGGGGTGTGGGGACAGCGATCGTCGCTGCCGGTCTCTCAGTGCTCTGCAACAACCTCCCCGCGGCGGCGTTGTTGGCGGCCCGCACGGCGCCCCACCCGACCGACCTGCTCGTCGGCCTCAATCTCGGTCCCAATCTCTTCGTGAGCGGCTCCTTGGCCTGGTTTCTGTGGCTCCGGGCGGCACGCGCCGCCGGCGCCGACCCGTCGGTGCGCCAGGCCAGCCGTCTCGGCGTCATCGTGGTGCCGCTCTCGGTTGCCGCCGCGCTGGCCGCCCTGGCGTGGGCCGGCTCAGGTTGAGGGCGTGGCCCGGTTCGGTCCCGCCTCCATGAGGCGCTCGGGATGGGCGGGAGCGGCAAACCCGAACTTGGCGTAGAGAACGTGCGCGTCCTTCGTCCCGAGCAAGAAGCGGAGTCCCTCGACTTCAGGGTGCGCAGTCGCCACCCCGATCATGAACACTCCCAGGCCGTTGCTTCTGTGGGCCGGTGCGACGAACACGTCGCAGAGCCAGGCAAACGTGGCTCCGTCGGTGACCCACCGGCAGAATCCCACCTGGCTGGCGTCGGCGTCGTAAAGGCCCAGGTTCAGCGACCGGTCGATCGCCATCTCGGTGATGTGGCGCGGCCTGTCCTGGGCCCAGTAGCTCAGGGTCGACAGCCACTCGTGTACCCGGTCGATGTCGATGAGGGATGGGTCGTCGCTGGCCCAGTACCCTTCCGGTCCCGGCCAGACCGTCATTGTTCCCGGCTGCCGTGCAGCTCCACCCGCACTGCGACCTCCGGATACACCTTCAACATGAGCATGCTGGGTGGTTTCATGTTGAATTCGCGGATGTCGAAGACGTCGTCACCCTTCAACGCGATGGATGCCTCGTCGGGAAAGGTGATGGTCATCTTGTGCTCATAGCGCCGTGTCTTTCCGTGGAAGGAGAGGTCACCCGACACGAGGTAGCAGTCCTTCACATCCGTCGCCGCCACGGCGACAACCTCCCCTTGGATCAGGGGATAGCGCCGGGCATCGATCCTGCGCTTCAGCTCGCGGTCGTAGAGGTGGTTGCCCGACGAGAGGCGATCCGTTGAGAGCTCGAGTTGCCCCCTGACCGGCGCCGACAGGTCGAGCGTGCCATCAGGCCCGGCGCCGACTTCGATCCAACCGTTGAGCCCGCGAGTCTCGGTGTTGATGGGGTGCAGGTTGGACCGGGCGTCGATCCACACGCACGAGCGGACCGCATCGAAGGCATAGCGCTGAGGTGTCACGTCTTTCTCGGGCTCCTCGACAATGTTGGGTTTTGGTCAGACACGCTCGGGTACGATCACGCGGGCACCACCATAAGCGCAGCCAGGTCGCCGCCGGCACCCACTCAGGAGTCGAACGCCCCGTCCCGCTCGCGCACGGCGTTGCGCAGCCCGATTTCGCCGATCCGATCGGAGAAGGCCAGCGCTTCGGGTGCCCGGTGCCCGATGGCATCGTTGAGTGCGGAGAACTTCTGTAGCTGCGATCGGCCCATGAGCTCGATTCCCATGTTGACAACCCGCTTGTTGGCGATCAGGAGGTCACGCCCGATCAAGGCCATCCGTGCGGCCAGGTCGAGGACGACCTGATCGAGCTGTTCCGCCGGCGCGGTGGCGACGACCAGCCCGATCTCCTTGGCCTCACTTCCGGTGACGCTGTCACCGGTGAGCAGCAGCCGCTTCGCCCACTGCGGGCCCACATGGTAGATCCACATGTGGGTCGGAGGGACGCCCATGGAGCGAACAGGCGGGAATCCGATGCGCGCATCCTCCGCCGCCACCACCAGGTCGCAGTGCAGTGCGAGATCGGTGCCACCGGCCAGGCAGTTGCCCTGCACCTGGGCGATGACGGGAATGGGGCAGTCCCATAGGTGCGCCCAGGTGGAGGCCAGACCGAGCATGGCCGTCACGTCGTCCTCGATGGCGCCGTGGCGCGCGAAGTCGCCTTCCTCGACGTCCTCGGGCACGTAGCCGTAACCCGACGAGAAGGAGCGGCCCGTGCTCCGGATGATCAGCACGCGCACCTCAGCCTGCGCGCGCGCCTCTTCCACGGCCCGCAGAATCTCCCGCATGCTGCGGGGGGTGAGTGGGTTGTGGTGTTCGGGGCGGTTCAACGTGATGCGCTCGACGTGCCCGATGCGTTCCACGGTGAGGGTGGCGAATTCGGCCGTCATGGGGTGCTCGGCGGGGCATCAACGGTTGCCAACTGTGACTTTATGACCTTGCCCGCTTCGTTGCGCGGGAGAGCGCCGACGAAGGTGATCCGGCGTGGCACCTTGTAGTCGGCCAGGCGTTCGAGCAGGAATGCCCGGATGCCGTCAACCGAAGGGGCATGGCCCTTGCGGGGCACGACCCACGCCGCCACGTCCTCCCCCAACACCGGGTGGGGGATGCCCGCCACTGCGGCTTCCGCGACATCGGGGTGCGTGAACAGGGCCGACTCCACTTCGCCCGGCACGATGTTGTTTCCGCCGCGGATGATGATCTCCTTCGACCGGCCGACGATCCACACGAAGCCGTCGGCGTCCACATAGCCGAGATCACCGGAGTGCAGCCACTCCCCCCTCCAGGTCTGGGCCGACGCGGCGGGCTCCTTGAAGTACTCCCGCTGGGGACGCGCCCCGGAGATCACGACCTGGCCCACCGCCCCTGTGTCGAGTGGCCGGCCGTCGTCGTCAATGATGCGGATGGTGACTTCCGGCAGAGGGAGGCCGACCGATCCCAGGTGCCTCCCACCGTCGCCGAGGGGTGTCGCCGTCGCGGCGCCGAACTCCGTCATGCCGTAGCCAACCATGATCTCGGCTGCCGGAGTGCGTGCCCCGAATCGGCGGAGGGTCTCAGAGGCAATCGGGGCGCTTCCCGTGCTGACGATGGCCAGGCTCGAAAGGTCGGCCTCCTCGAAGTGCGGGTCAGCCACAATCAGTTGCATCATGGCCGGAACCAGGAATGCCACCACCGGGCGCTCGGCCTCCACCAGGTGCAGCCAACGTGCGGAGTCGAATTTCGGCAGGAACCAGCCGGTGAGCCCGCCGCGCATCGGGCCGCAGACGAGCAGCGATCCGCTCGTCGTGGAGAAGGGCGAGGACATGACGAAGCCCTGACCGGACCATTGGTCCGGGACGCGGTCGTTCGACGAGAGTCCCCCGTGGCGCACGAGGACACCTTTGGGCGAGCCCGTGGTGCCCGAGGTGTACATGATGTCAGCCAGATCATCTGGCGCGAGGCGAAGATCGAGAGCGGACGGGTCCGGATCGAACAAATCGCTCCAGGTCAGGCCCGAAGGCCCCGCGGCGCCGGTGGTCGCCACCACGGCGCCGGCCACCTCCTCGTGATCGAGCACGTCCGGGCTGGACAAGAGCACCGTCACCTCGGCCAGTTGCAGAATGCGCCGCAGCTCGGGGCGGCTCAAGCGGGTATTGAGAGGGACGGCCACCCCGCCCGCCTTGTGCACACCCATGTACGAGATGAGATATTCAAGGGGCTGGTCAGGGGTGATGGCCAGGGCGACCTGCCCGCCGCGCTCGAGCCCGTGCGCCTGGAGGCCGCGGGCCAGCTGATTGGACCGGGTGTGCCACTCACGCATGCCGAGGGCGCGGCCGTCAGCCACGTTCTTCCAGGCGACGGCCTCGGGGAAGGTCTCGGCCAGGTGCGCCAGCAGGTCGGGTTGGAGGAGGGTCATGGGAGGGGCCGAAGGTATCTGTTGGTCAGTACGGTGCGCCACCCTCGAGGATGGTGCGTGGATTCTCCACCATCATGCGCTGGATGTCGCGTTCGCGCAGGCCGCGCGCACGCATGACCGGGAGTACATCGATCGGGATGTAGGTCCAGCGCCAATCCTGAGCCGCCTCCATGAGCGATCGGGGAAACCAGTCGACGAAGCACATAGCGTCATGCGAGAGCACAATGCGCTCGGCACATCCCCTTTCGCACAGCCGCACCACCGCGTCGACCCGCTCCTCCAGCGTGAAGCCGCCGGTGCCGAAGTGGTCGAAGCCGAGGAAAGAGCCGTTCTCAATGAGCTCCAGGTGATAGTCGGTGTTCAGGGTGCCGCCGCTGTGGCCGATCACGACGCGCGAGAGGTCGACACCTTCCTCCTTGAAGATGCGCTGTTGATGGAGACCCCATGGCTCGGGAGGCCTCGGGGTGTGGGTCGTGATCGGCACACCCGTGGCCCGGTGCGCCTGGGCCACCGCCCGCAGGACGCGTTCGACACCCGGAGTGATGCCGGGCCGGTCCGATGCGCATTTCAAGATGCCAGCCCGCACGCCGGTATCGCCTATGCCCTCGCGGATCTCGCGGATGAACATGTCCACCATCGGCTCGGGTCCACCCAGAACGGTGTCGGGTCCCCGGAAGTGGAAGTACAGGGGTACTTCGTTGTAGGTGTACACCCCGGTGGCCACGACGACGTTGATCTCAGGCACCTGCGCCGCCACGGCTTGGATGCGCGGGAGGTAGCGGCCCAGGCCGATCACGGTGAGGTCGACCAGCGTGTCGATCCCCTGCGCCTTGAGCTCCCGCAGCTTGGCCACGGCACCGGCCTGTTCGGCCGTCTCGTCCCACTCCTGCGCCGTTTTTTCGATCTCCGGGCTCAGGACGAAGATGTGCTCGTGCATGAGGGTCGAGCCCAAGGCCGCGCCGTCAATCGGCCCCTGCACCGTGTTGACCTGGGGCATTTGCCCGCCTCTCGTCGTCCCGTCCACCTGTGTGCGGCTGCGGCGCGGCGATCGTAGCGGCGCCGGCCGGCCGCTGCCTGGCGTCTCGTCGCACGGCAGGGCGGGTCGCGTCACAATGGCGCCGTGTCCGTGTGTCCCGATTGCGATTTCCGTTACGGCGCACTGCCCCGTCACCAATTGGTCACCGCGCTACGCGCCGGAGGGGAGGCGTATGCGCCAAGGCTGGCCACGGACTCCACCATCCTTCGCACGCGGCGCGAGCCCGGGGAGTGGTCTCCCCTCGAGTACGCCTGCCATGTGCGCGACGTCTCGCTGATGCAGCGGGACCGCCTCTATGTCGCTCTGGTGGAGGACGAACCGTCCTTCAAGCCCATGTACCGTGACCAGCGGGTCGCATTCGACCGTTACAACCTGCAATCGCCCTCCGCGGTCGCGGCCGAGGTCGCCATGGCCACCGCGCTGTTCGCGGGGGCGTTCGAAGGCTTGGGCGACGACCAGTGGGGCCGCCCCCTCATCTACGGCTTTCCCGAGGCGACGCATCGCGATGTCGAGTGGGTCGGCCACCACACCTTGCACGAGATCACCCATCACCTGGCGGACATCGATCGGATCCTGGACGCGTCGTGAGTCGGGCTGTGCCGGAGGGTGACGTGGTGATCCGCCCAGCCGAAGAGGCCGACATCGAGACGATGGTCGCGCTCTTTGCGCACGGGTCCCTCGAAGCGGGCAAGGAGGACCCTTCCGATCTGGGACCGTACCGCGCGGCGTTTCGCGAGATCGCACAGGGTCCCGGCGCTCTCCTCGTGGCCGAGGTGGACGGACGGGTGGTCGGCGTGTGCCAGCTCATCGTCTTTCGGCACCTGCAGTCGAAGGGTGGCCTCTGCGCCGAGATCGAGTCCGTGCACGTGCACCCCGACCTTCGTGGCCGTGGGATCGGCTCCATCCTCATGGCCGATGCCCTGGAGCGGGCGCGCGGGCTCGGCTGTTATCGCGTGCAGCTCACCTCGAACAACCAGCGACCCCGTGCGCACCGCTTCTACGAGGGCCTGGGTTTCGCGTCATCGCATCAGGGATTCAAGCTGACCCTGCGGTGACGACATCGTGTGGTGCGATCTCCCCGCACCGCAGCTGGCACATGTACTCGACCTGGACCAGGGACCAGAGAGGGGAACGGCCGCGGCCAGGTCGGGCCGCGGGAAGCCGCGGTGAGCCGGGGAGCTGGTGTCAGAGCGGCGGGCAGCGTGGGCCAGGTACCGCGCTTGCCTCGACGTACGTAATTATGTAATCTAGTAATCATGAAATCTCATGAGGACTTTGCAGAGACCGTAGGGCGGGCCCGTCGAGGGGGTCGGCGCCGTGGGGGCGAGGCCCCGCGCTCGGGGCCCGAGCAGGAGCGCTTGATCACCGCCTGGTTCGCCGGCCGCATCCCGGAGGACTGGTTCGAGGGCCCCGCACAGGTCGAGGTGGACCCCGACGAGATCCAGGTCGTGGGGACGCTGCCCCCGCCGACATTGGCGGATGGGGCCAGCGAGGAAGAGGTGCGGGTGGCCGAGCACTCCCGCATCAGCGGCTACCGGGAGGACAGCCGCGGGGCGCGCATGCGCATCGCGGAGGAAGCCCAGCCTGCGTTCCGACGCGCCGTCTCGTGGGGCGCCCAATGTGGCAGCTCGCGGGTCCTGTTCACCACGGCCGGAGTGCCGGTGATGACACGGCTCCGCCTGGCCGACCGCCGGGTGCTCGACACCCTGATCGACGCGGGAGTGGCCCGCAGCCGCAGCGAGGCGCTGGCGTGGTGCGTACGCCTGGTGGCGCAGCATGAAGCCGATTGGATCAAAGAGCTGCGCGATGCGATGACGGCGGTGACCGCGGTCAGGGAACGCGGGCCCCGAGGTGCCAGCTCGGACTGAGCCGCCACGCGCCCTGCCGCGCTCGTGACCGTGGGGGCCGGCACCCCGGACCTGCTGACGTGTCACCATGCAACATGGAACATTTTCATCAGGTCACCGATGACCTCCGGGCCCCCTACCGCGAGCTGACCGAGGCCATTCCCGGTGTCGTGGCCGGCTACAACGCACTCCACACCGCAGCCATGACGGAAGGGGCGCTTTCCATGCGCATGAAGGAGCTCATCGCGCTGGCCATCTCCATCACCCGGGAGTGCGACGGCTGCATCGCCGCCCACGCACGTGGTGCCGCCCGCCGGGGCGCCACCCTCAGTGAGGTCACCGAGATGATCGGCGTGGCCATTGCCATGAACGGTGGGCCGGGTACCGTGTGGGGTCCCCGCGCCCTTGCCGCCTTCCACGAGTTCGCCGAGGCGCCGCCCGGAGCGGCCCCGCAGTGACGCACGCCCCACCGCAGCGGGCAGACGGGTCAGCGGGCTGGGGCGACCGGGGTAAAAGCGCAGTCGAGGTGCTTGATCCCGTTGATGAACGATGAGCGCAGGCGGTCCGGCTCGCCAGTGCTCCTGATGTCGGGCAGGCGCGCGAAGAGCTGGCGGAACATCACGGCGATCTCCTGGCGGGCCAGGTGCGCCCCCAGGCAGAAGTGCGGTCCGGCCGCGCCGAAGCCCACGTGCGGATTCGGGTGGCGCCGCACGTCGAAGGTGTAGGGATCGTCGAAGACGTCCTCGTCCCGGTTGGCCGAGTTGTAGAACAGGATCATCTTGTCGCCGGGGTGCAGCTCCTCGTCGCCCAGCACGGTGTCCGCGGCGACGGTGCGCCGCATCCAGATCACCGGGGTGCCCCACCGCACGATCTCGTCCACCCCGGTGGCCGCGATGCCGGCCGGATCGGCCAGCCACAGCGCCCGCTGCTCGGGGTGCTCGGTCAGGGCCAACAAGCCGTGGCTGATGGCGTTGCGGGTGGTCTCGTTCCCGGCCACCACCAAGAGGATGAAGAAGGACGCGACCTCGGACGCCGTGAGTGACTCGCCGTCGATGTTGGTGTTGACCAGGGCTGACGTGACGTCATCGCTCGGACTGACCCGGCGTGTCTCGGCCAGTTCGGACATGAGCATGCTGAGATGCTGCCCGGCATTCATGAACGCCATCAGCGGGTCCGCGCCCTCGGGGACGTACTCGGGGTCGCCGGAGCTGAGGATCACGTTGGAGGCGCTGAAGACGGCGTCGTAGTCGGCGGGGCCGATGCCCATCATGTCGCAGATGATCTCGAGGGGGAGGCGTGCGGCCACCTCCACCACGAAGTCGCAACCGCCCTGCGCGGCCACCCGGTCGATGACCTGGCCGGCCACGGCCTCAATCCGCTGCTCGATGCTCCTGATCCGGTGGGGATTGAATGCGGCCGAGACGATGCGGCGCAGGCGGACGTGCCGCGGGTTGTCGGTGCTGATCATCGAACCGAAGAACTCGAGCATCTCCTCGGGCATGTCGACAATGCTGGTGGAACCCTGGCCCGACTGGTAGATCTCGGGGTGACGGCTCACCTCGGACACGTGGGCGTGCCGGGTCACGGCCCGGTAACCCGGGCCCTTGGGAAGTACGAACGCCAGCTCCCCCGGGAGCTCGGGCTCCTCGAAGAAGGCAAGCGGGCGCTCCCTGCGCAGGAGTTGGAACGCCGCTTCGCGCTCGTCCCACGGACGGGCCCAGAACTCGATGTCCGACAGGTCGATCTGGTCCAGCGCCAGGACGGGGCGGGGTTCCACGAGGGCCAGACTACCCAAAAGAACTTCGTTACTACCCCGCGCGTTCTGCGCGGAGGGGGAGGCGCGGCGGCGGAATGATGGCCACAGCCACATTTGGCGAGGTAGATCTTGGAGATGGGTCCGGGGCCTCCACCTGGCGCACGCGAGAGAGGTCACGTCGCCCCTCCGTCAACGGCCACGCGCGGGAGAGCACCGAGTTCTGTTGGCGCCGAGTATGGAGGATGGCGAGCTGGGACCGCACTTCCAGCCGGGAGGTGCAGCCGGGATTGGGATTGTTCCCTGTCATCGATGTTCTCGAGCGCCCTGGGTCCGGGGTGGGACGGGTCAGGATGACTAATCTGTGGCGGTCAGGCCTGCTCAGGGCATGGAGTGAAGCCCAGCCCAGCTAACCCAGAGCCCCGAATCTCACGTCCAAAGGATCCCCGTCCATAGTGACCGACATTGTGAAAAGTACCGACCACCACCCGGGGCAGTCACCTGACGGCAAGCCTGCCTCACTCTTGAAGGCACTCGTGAGATTGGCCCGCCCGCGCCAATGGATCAAGAACCTACTGGTGTACATGGCAGCCGCCTCGGCGGGGGTGCTCTCCCACTGGAGCATCATTTGGCATTGTACGGCTGCATTCGGCATCTTCTGCCTGGCCGCCTCCGGTACCTACTACATCAACGACGCCATCGACGCGCCGTCCGATCGAATCCATCCGACCAAGCGCCGTCGACCCGTCGCCGCCGGGCTCGTACCGGTAGAGGTCGCAGTTTCGGCCGGTGTCGGCATGTTGGTGGTGTCCATCGGGCTGGCGACATGGTTGGCCGGATGGCACCTCGGCGTGGTGATGGCCGCCTACGCGATCATCAACATCGCGTACTCACTGGGGATCAAGAACGAGCCAATCCTCGACTTGGCCGCAGTGGCCAGTGGCTTCGTCCTTCGTGCCGTGGCGGGTGGTCTCGCCTCGAAGATCTCCCTCTCCGACTGGTTTCTCATCGTGGTGTCGTTCGGCTCCCTCCTGCTCGTCACCGGCAAGCGGTCGGGTGAGAAGCAGCTACTGACCGATGAGAACGCTGGTCACGCCGCCATTCGCCAGACGCTCGATGAGTACACGGTTACGTTTCTGCGGACAGTGAGGGGCGTGACAGCTGCAGTCTCCGTCAGTGCATACTGCCTTTGGGCCTTCGAGCGGGCCAGCCATGTGCACCCCGGCCACAATCCGATCTGGTTCCAGTTCACGATCGTGCCCTTTGTCATCGCCCTGCTCCACATCCTTCGTCTTCTTGATTCCGGCGCGGGAGCGGCACCCGAAGACCTTGTGCTGCGCGACCATCGGCTACAGATTTATGGTCTGTGTTGGATCTTTCTCTTCGCCATCGGCGCATACGTTTCGTGAGCGCGCAGCGTAGAAGTTGGTCCATCCTCACGGGATGGGGCCGGACCGCTCCAACCGCGACTGATCTCATCTGCGCCGTCGACCTCAACGTGGTCGAACAGGAAATGCAACGCGCCGCGAAGGCACAAGCTGCCGGTGGTCGGGGCATCATCGCCCGGGGACTGGGAAGGAGCTACGGTGACGCCGCCCAGAACGCAGGGGGAACGGTACTGGACACCAACTGGTTGGACGGCATACACGAGGTGGATCTCGTCTCTGGGGTCATCACGGTGGGAAGTGGCGTCAACCTGCAGACGCTCATGGAGCGACTTGTGCCATTGGGGTGGTTCGTGCCGGTGTCCCCGGGCACCCGCCTGGTGACCGTGGGGGGTGCCATCGCGGCCGACATCCACGGGAAGAACCACCACGTCGACGGCAGCTTCTGCTCGCATGTCCTGGAGTTTTCGATGGTCACGCCGAGCGGGGCGAAGACGGTGTCGGCCTCGTCGGATCCGGATCTGTTCTGGGCCACCGCCGGTGGCATGGGCCTGACCGGCCTCATCGTCAGCGCCACCCTGCAGATGATCCCGGTCGACACCAGCTACATGCTCGTCGACACCGAGCGAGCGGCGGATCTCGACAGTGTGATGGACAAGATGCTCACCGGGGACGATGCCTACAAATACTCGGTGGCGTGGATCGACTGCCAATCGACTGGGGGGCGATTGGGCCGCTCCATCCTTACCCGGGGAAATCATGCTCGACTGGACCAGCTTCCGGCGGCCTTGCAACGGTTACCGGACAAGGCGCGTGCCTTCGTGCCCCGCACCCTGGTGAACGTGCCATTCACCATGCCCAGCGGACTGCTCAACCCGTTGACCGTGGGGGCCTTCAACGAATTCTGGTTTCGCAAGGCTCCGCGAAGACAGCTGGGCGCGCCGCGCCACATGACCAGCTTCTTCCATCCCCTCGACGGGCTCGCCAACTGGAACCGCATCTATGGAAAGAGGGGATTCCTGCAGTACCAATTCGTCGTACCCGATCAGGCGGGCGAGACGGTGCGTCGGATTCTCGAACGTCTGACCGAACTCAGGCTGGCATCATTCCTGGCCGTGTTGAAGCGCTTCGGACCCGGCGATCCGGGACCGCTCTCGTTCCCCGCACCCGGATGGACGCTGGCGCTCGATTTCCCCATCGGCTCCCACGAACTGGATCGGCTCCTCGATGCCCTCGACAACGAGGTGATCGAGGCCGGAGGCCGGATCTACCTGGCCAAGGACTCCCGTGTCTCGCCGGCGTCGTTCCGCGCCATGTATCCCCGCCTTGACGATTGGCTGGAGGTGCGCCGCCGTGTCGACCCGGACGGCCTCCTCCGCTCCGACCTCGGTCGGCGGCTCGGACTCTGCTCAGACCGACCGGTGAGCGCTCCTGTTCCCCGCCGCGCTTCGCGTCTGGGGGGAGGTGCTGCGCCACGCCGCCCCAACTCGAACGGCTCGTCCCGTGCCACCCGCAAGTCGGCTACGCCAGAACGGACAGGAACATGATCGACGCCACGGGACGGCCACAGTCCGTCCTCGTGCTCGGGGGATCCTCGGAGATCGCGCAGGCGATCGTGGACCGACTGATCGCGGCCAGGTGCCGGACCGTCGTCCTGGCCGGGCGGGAGGGAGTCAGACTGACCGAGGCCGCGAAACGTGCCAAGGCCGCCGGCGCCGAGGTGGTCGAGACTGTGACCTTCGAGGCCACCAACGTAGAGCACCACGCCGCCTTCGCCGAGAGCGTCTTCGAGCGATTTGGCAACATCGATCTGGTCATTGTGGCTGCGGGTTTGCTCGGCGACCAGGATGATCTCGAGGGCGATCCGGCCGGGGCGGCGGCGCTGATCACTACGAACTTCACCGGGTTGGCGGCCGCCATGCTCGCTGTGGCTGGCCACATGCGCCGGCAGGGCCATGGGCGACTGGTCGTCCTGTCATCGGTGGCCGGACTTCGGGCCCGCAAGGCGAACTTCATCTACGGCTCGTCCAAGTCGGGACTCGACGCCTTCTCGCAGGGCCTCGGTGATGCCCTGGAGGGAAGCGGCGCGACGGTGACGATCGTACGACCAGGGTTCGTGATCGGCCGGATGACGGCGGGGATGAAGGCGGCTCCATTCCCCACCACTCCAGACGCGGTGGCCGATGCCGTGGTCAAGGCCGTCCAGTCGGGTGCCGCCGTCGTCTACGTCCCCTCGACCCTCCGCTGGGTGTTCGCCGTGATGCGAATTCTGCCGCGCGCTGCATGGCGCCGCATGCCCGCCTGAAGATGCACACAGAGAGAGGCATGACATTGTCGGACAATCTGAGGACCCGTGTACGGACCACGGCCATGGATGGAAAAGGTCAGCGATGGCTCGTGCTCGGTGTCATCTTCATCGCGGCGGTCGTGGTCGAAGGACTTGTGGCGCTGTTCATGAGATCCAAGGGGGTCAACCTTACGGGAGACTCGCCGTCCTACATCATTCAGGCCCAGTCCTATGTCCACCTGACCCCCCACATCTTGCCGACAATCAAGTCGGATCTCAGGGCGCACTCCCTGACTTCCTACGCGGTGGGTGCACCGACCAACGTGGTCGCGCAGTTTCCGGGACCCCATGGCGTGATCAGCCCGTTCGAACCCGGCATGGGCATCCTCCTCATCCCCTTCGTCGCCTTCGGACGTCTCTATTTCGGCGCCACGCTCGGCATGCTCTGCTACACCACGGCCGGGCTCATCCTCCTACACCAGCGGGTGAAGGCGTTGACCGGACTGAGCCGCCGTGGGCAGGTGCTGCTGGCTCTGTTGTTCGTCGGTCCGGCCATGCTGGTATCCGTCAATCAGATCTACCCCGACCTGCCGTCGGGAGTGCTGATCGGCTGCGCCCTGGTCGAGTTGGCACTGATGGAGCGCAGCGGGAAGGTCACATGGGTGAGCTACGTGGTGGTGACGGCCTCGGCGGCAATGCTGCCCTGGCTCCAGATCAAGAATCTCGTTCCGGCCCTTGTGTTGCTGGTGGCCTTTGCCTTTGTCGCGATCGGCAAGAAATCGGCCCTGCGACCGCTCGCAGTGGTCTGCGCCATTTGCGTGCTGTCGTGGTTGGTGCTGCTCTGGTACAACGAGCACTACTTCGGCCACCTGCTCGGACTTCCCGAGGCGGCGCCCAAGTTCACCAGGAACGGTGTGGAGTACACGCTCGGCCTTCTCTTCGACCGCGATCAGGGCCTGTTCGTGCAGATACCGTTCGCCCTGATCGGGCTGATCGGTTTGTGGCTTTCCCGGAGGAAGCTCCCGGTTGCGGTCGTCGCCTCGGTTGTGAGCCTCGGAGTCATTCTGGTGCTCAACGGCACTTACATAGTCAACCCTTACGGTGGCTTCTCGTTGGCCGGGCGCTTCATGTTGACCTTGATTCCGGCAATGCTCATGTGGACGGCGGTGGTGATCGCCCAATGGGAGGATGCTCGCCGGTTGCTCTGGGTGCCCATTGGAGTGGTGATAGTTGCGTGGATCTACATGGCCGTCCCGATTCTGCGGGGCCAACACGTCTATTACAACGTCTTCAGCTTCACCACACCTCCAACGAGCCTGTCCGCCTGGCCGGGTTGGTGGCCGGGTCTCGACCGCGTCCTTTCTCAATTTGAGCTGCCCGGGCACTTCCTTGGCGCCCCTTCCTACGCCGTCGTGGTGGAACTCGTCTTTGCCGCGATCCTGATCGTCTGCGCCTGTCTCTACCTGCGTCCCGCTCCGGAACGCGCGCTACAGAGCGAACGGAGAATTCGCGCAGCAACCAGCCGGCCCGAGAGGTGAGACCGATCGTCCGTTCTGCAGGGATCACCACGGGCCGGGGGACCCCCACGGTCCGGTGGAATTTCGACCACGCTTTCATGTCGCGGGTGTTACCACGTGGCATGGCCGCGCCATCCCCGGCTAGCGCGCTCGATACTATGTAGGACGAGGTGCGTGTGAGAGGGGTCGCATTCGCTCTTGGGATGCGAGTTCGGAGGGGTCACCGTGGGTGCAACGCGCCGTGCACAGCCAGAGGTCGGTCGTCGTGCCACGCCAAAGTGGATGTGCGACATCGCCAGGTTCTCGTTGGTTGCCCTGTCGTTGACCATCACAAGCATCTTTGTCGTGACCACCCCGACGGCGTCGAACGCTGCGGCCTCGCCGGTCCCCCATGCGGCATCGCCGAGCTTCAGCCTCGTCTGGAGTCAGACAATGAACGGGCAGAACGGCAATCCCAACGATACGGGTAATCCCATTGTGATCTCGTCCCCGAACGAGGCTGTGCTGCAGGGGCAACCGGCGGTTGTTGTGGGTGACCGGGCCGGATACGTGATGGCCTACAACATGAGCACCGGGATGAGCATCCCCGGATGGCCGTACTACGACGGCGGGATGCCCATAGATGCCTCGCCCTCGGTCTCCCCGGCCGGCGATCCCAGCACCGTCTATATCGGACTCGGCAACTCGAGTAAACCGACAGCCGGTGGCTATCTCGCCCTGAACCAGTCGGGAAAGCAGGTCTGGTACGTCGTCCCGACCAATCCCTCGACGGATCCGACCCGGACGGCCGGCGTCACCGCATCCATGGCCGTCGGTGAGCTCGAAGGTCAGACAGCGGTCACCTCGGGGTCCCTTGGCCAGGTGCAATTGGCGATGAACGCCTCGGATGGTGCCGTTCTGCCCGGATGGGACCCGTGGCTCTCCGGTGACACCGAGGTTTCGACGCCCGCCATTGCGGACCTGTACGGGACCGGCCAAAACGAAGTCATAGAAGGCATCGGTACCTCGGCCGGCACCCTGTTCGGTCAGCAGTACAGCCAGGGTGGCCACATCCGGGTGATCACTGAGAACGGGAACACCGGGCAGGAGTATCCCAATGGCGGGCAGGTGTGCCAGCTGACCACGGACGAGGCTGTGAGCTCGTCACCGGCGGTCGGTGCGTTCCTCGCCAACTCTGCAGTCGGCATCGTCTCGGGCACCAGTGACTACTACGGGAGCCAGGGCGAGCCCGGAACGGACACGGACGCCGTGATAGCCATGCTGCCAACGCTGGGCGGCAACTGCGCACAGCAATGGTCGACGAAGCTCGACGGAGACACCTCCGACAGCCCGGCGCTGGCCGACGTCCTGGGCAACGGCTCCCTGCAGGTGGCGGAGGGAACCTCATCACCGAACACGCTGTCGGGGAGCGTGTACGTGCTCAACGGCGCCACCGGTCAGGTCGAGTGGACGCGAGCCGCCGCGGGTGGGGTGATCGGGTCCATCACCACGGCGGACCTGAGCGGTCGCGGTTACCAGGACCTCATCGTCCCCACCGTGGCCGGTGTCCAGATCTTCGACGGTCAAAGCGGGGACGTGATCGCCACCCTAGGCCCAGGCGACGGGTTCCAGAGCTCCCCACTCATCACCAACGATCCCAACGGAACAGTTGGCATCACCATTGCCGGGTACAGCTATGCCGCGGATCAGGGTGTCATACAGCACTACGAGGTGACGGTCCCCGGCGATCCCACGGTCGGAGCGACGGGCTCGTGGCCACAGTTTCATCACGACCCCCAGCTGACCGGCAATGCCTCGGGCAACACCCAGATGGGCCCGAGCACGCCCCCGGTTTCGGCGCTCTTTGCACCGGTGGCTCGGGGCATGGCCTCGACGCCCGACGGAAAGGGCTACTGGTTGGTGGGCTCCGACGGCGGCATCTTCACCTTCGGTGACGCCACGTTCTACGGATCGACCGGAGCGACGGTGCTCAACAAACCGATCGTCGGCATGGCCTCGACGCCCGATGGAAAGGGCTACTGGTTGGTGGCCTCCGACGGCGGCATCTTCAGCTTCGGTGACGCCACCTTCTACGGCAGCACCGGCAACCTGGTGCTCAACAAACCGATCGTGGGCATGGCCTCGACACCCGATGGAAAGGGCTACTGGCTGGTGGCCTCCGACGGCGGCATCTTCAGCTTCGGTGACGCCACCTTCTACGGAAGCACGGGAAACCTTGTGCTCAACAAACCGATCGTCGGAATGGCGGCTTCACCCGATGGAAAGGGCTACTGGCTGGTGGCCTCCGACGGCGGCATCTTCAGCTTCGGTGACG
>Ga0182018_10000158_pt1 | contig 86566 bp, 88 predicted proteins | sample 812P2MmetaG_FD_120490 | JGI IMG/M metagenome (GOLD analysis project Ga0182018, IMG submission 120490) | Permafrost microbial communities from Stordalen Mire, Sweden - 812P2M metaG | ecosystem: Environmental > Terrestrial > Soil > Wetlands > Permafrost | place: Sweden: Stordalen | collected... | reverse complement strand
GGCACAACGCGATCACCGTGCCCTCCGCCGCCGTTCAACTCGGTCCCCAGGGTGTTTACGCCTATGTCATCCAGGCGGGCGATAAGGTTCAAATGGTGCCGATCAAAGTGTCGCCCGCCAATGCCGGCGGACCAGAGGCGCTGATTGAATCGGGACTTTCCGCCGGCGATCAGGTGGTGATCGATGGTCAGTTGAAGCTCCGTCCGGGTGTGATCGTAAAGGCGTCTTCGGCGGTTCCAGCCACGACAGCCGCCGCCGTAACGGCTCCCTCTGGGCCCACGCCTCAATGAGCATTTCCGAGCCGTTCATCCGGCGTCCGATCGGGACAACGCTGTTGGCGGCCGGATTGCTGGCAATCGGTATCGTCAGCTTTCCAATGCTGCCGATCGCGCCGCTGCCGCAGGTGGACTTTCCGACCATCCAGGTCTCCACGACTTTGCCGGGGGCCAGCGCCGAAACCATGGCGGCCAGCGTGACGACCCCACTTGAGCGCCAATTCTCGCTGATCGCCGGGGTTACCGAACTGACCTCGACAAGTTCGCTCAGCTCAAGTTCGATCACAGTGCAATTCAACCTCGATCGCGACATCGACGCCGCATCCAGCGACATCTTGTCGGCGATCAACGCCGCCAGTGCGCAGTTGCCCTCCAACCTGCCAAGCGCGCCGAGTTACCGTAAGGTCAACCCAGCGGACTCACCGATCCTGATCCTGGCGCTGACGTCAGCCTCGCTGCCGCTCACTGTCGTCGATGACTCGGCGGAGAATGTTCTGGCACAGCAACTTTCTCAAATCAGCGGCGTGGCGCAGATCACGGTCAATGGCCAGCAAAAACCCGCGGTCCGCATTCAGCTCGACCCGGCGAAGATCGCATCTCTCGGTCTCGCTCTCGAAGATGTGCGGGCGCAAATCGTGAACGCCACCGCCGAGGCGCCCAAAGGCACGCTTGACGGACCGCGGCAGAGTTTCGCGGTCTATGACAACGATCAAATTCTCTCCGCCGCGCCCTGGAACGACGTCGTTGTCGCTTACCGTAACGGCGCACCAATCCGCATCCGCGATATCGGCCGAGCCATCGACGGCCCCGAGAACACCAAACTCGCCGCCTGGGCGAACGGCACGCGGTGCATTCTGCTGGCGGTCTTCAAGCAGCCAGGCGCCAATGTTATCGAGACGGTCAACCAGGTGCGCGCGGCGCTGCCGCATCTTCAGGCGACGATCCCGGCGGCGATCGACGTGGAGGTTCTGTCCGACCGGACCCAGACAATCCGCGCGTCGGTGTCCGGCGTCGAGTCCACGCTGGTGATCACGATCGTTCTGGTGGTCGCGGTGATCTTCCTGTTTCTGCGCAACCTCTGGGCGACGATCATTCCCGCCATCACCGTTCCGCTGTCGCTGGCCGGAACGTTCGCCGTGATGGAGGTACTGGGTTACAGCCTCGACAACCTGTCGCTAATGGCGCTGACGATCGCCGTCGGCTTCGTGGTCGACGATGCGATCGTCATGCTGGAGAACATCGTCCGCCACATCGAAGATGGACTGAGGCCGCTCGACGCCGCGCTCAAGGGAGCCGGAGAAATTGGCTTTACCATCGTCTCGATCAGCCTCTCGCTGGTCGCCGTTTTCATCCCCTTGCTGCTGATGAGCGGCATCGTCGGCCGGTTGCTGCGGGAGTTCGCGGTCACCGTGACCGTGGCGATCGTGGTGTCGGGGTGCATCGCGCTGACCCTGACGCCAATGATGTGCTCGCGATTCCTTAAGAGCAAAGAGCAGGCGCGTCACGGCCGCGTTTATCTGTTCTTCGAGCGGATGTTCGACCGGCTGCTGTCCGGCTACGAATGGGGCCTGAAGCGCGTGCTGAAGTTTCAATTTCTGACGCTCTGTGTGTTCCTTGCAACTCTGGCGATGACCGTCGTGCTGTACATCGTGATCCCGAAGGGCTTCTTCCCGGAGCAGGATACCGGATCGATCTCGGGCAGCGCCGAGGGGGCACAAGACATCTCATCAGCGGCGATGTGGGAGCATCTCGGCGAGATGGCCAAGATCGTCAGCGATGATCCGGACGTCGCGGGCGTCGGATACACCGCTGGATCTTCGGCGTTCAACACGGGCAATTACTACATCACTTTGAAACTGCGGTCGAAGCGCGGGGCGACCGCCGACCAGATTATCGCCCGGCTGCGCCCTAAGTTGGCCGCGGTCGAGGGAGCCAATCTCTATCTCCAGGTCCCGCAAGACATCAAAGTTGGTGGGCGCTCCGGCCGGACCCAATACCAATACACGTTGCAGGACTCCAATCTGGACGAATTGGATGTTTGGGCGCCGAAGCTGGTGACGAAGTTGCAAGGCCTGCCGCAACTCGCCGACGTCACCAGCGACCAGCAGGCGAATGCCGCGACGGCGACACTGACCATCGATCGCGACCGGGCGGCGCGCTTCGGCATTCAGCCGGCGTTGATCGACGCGACGATCTATGACGCCATCGGCCAGCGCGACGTGACGCAATACTTCACGCAACTCAACAGTTACCACGTCGTGCTGGAGGTCGACCCGGCGCTGCAGACCGATCCACGATTGTTCGACAAACTGTATCTCACATCGCCCACCACCGGACAGCAGGTGCCGCTGTCATATTTCGTGCGTGTCGACATGACGAAGACCGCTTACCTCGTCATCAATCATCAGAGCCAATTCCCATCGGTAACCGTCAGCTTCAATCTGGCGGGAGGCACTTCGCTCGGCGATGCCGTGACGGCGGTTCAGAAGGCTGAGGTTGAACTTGGCGTTCCCGTGACGTTGACCGGATCGTTTCAGGGCACGGCGCAGGCGTTCCAGGCTTCGCTGGCGACGACGCCGTATTTGATCGCCGCGGCGCTGCTGGTCGTCTATCTGATCCTGGGCGTGCTGTATGAGAGCTTCATTCACCCACTAACGATTCTCTCGACGCTCCCCTCCGCCGGGGCGGGCGCGCTGTTGATGCTGCTGTTGTTTGGTTACGACCTCAGCGTGATCGCGATCATCGGCATCATCATGCTGATCGGCATCGTCAAAAAGAACGGCATCATGATGGTGGATTTCGCGCTGGCCGCGCAACGCGAGCGCGGTCTGCCGCCGGAGGAAGCAATCTACCAGGCCTGCGTACTGCGCTTCCGTCCCATCATGATGACCACGATGTGCGCCATACTGGGCGGCTTGCCGCTGATGCTGGCGGGCGGCACGGGATCGGAGCTTCGGCAGCCGCTGGGGTTCGCCATGGTGGGCGGGCTGTTGTTGAGCCAGATGTTGACGCTGTTCACGACGCCGGTGGTGTTTCTTTATCTCGACCGGTTAAGTCAGTGGCGAAAGCCGCGGGAAGCGGCGGTGGGCGCGGTTAAGACGTAGGTAGGCGGGGCCGGGGCTGTGATCTGGAGCGATGCCGATGGGCGGGTGAGGCCGGCGCATGGCGATATAGTGTTTCGCGCTTCAACGACTCTGGATGTTAGCGCCCATTTCGTGCCGCCGCCACGTCCGCGATGGAGACCTGCACCTTCGGATTGCCGAACGTCTGCAAAACGTAATTGCTGATGGCGGAAATCTGCTTATCCGTAAGCGGCTGGATGTAGGATTTATCATCGAAACGCGGCATGAAAACGCGCCGCCCACCCGCATCACGGTCGATGCCATAGAGGATGGTCGAGATCAAATTGTCGGCCCGATTCGCACCGGTAACGGTATTGTGGAACAACACCGGAAAAGTCTGACCACTTGTTCCGGTGCCGGCCGGCTGGTGACAGCTCGCGCAATTGCCGCTGTAGAGCGCTGCCCCGCTAGCGAGCGATCCTTGGCCGGTGTCAACCCCACGCAGGGCCGCCTCGAACTCCGCTGGTCCGCCAAAGTCAAAGGCCGCGCGCGTGTCCGTTCCGGCACGGACTGGAGGGATCGTCTCCAGATACGTGGCGATCGCGTCCAGATCCTCCGGGTGGAGATATTGCAGGCTATCCGAGACGGCTTCGGCCATTCCGCCGGCCGCCTGGCTCTTCGGAGATACAGCACCAGTCTTTAGGTATTGGACAATTTCCCGATGACTCCAACCGCCGATGCCACTGATCGGGTCCGAGGTAATGTTAGGTGCGTACCATGGTTCTACCGGACCGCCGGCGAACGCGCGGCCGGTCTTTTCGGCCATCAGCAGATTGCGGGGCGTATGACAGGCACCGCAATGTTCCAGCGCCGTGACGACGTAGGCCCCCCGGTTCCACACGGCACTTCTCGACGGATCGGCCTCGTATCGAGCGTTCTTGAGGAAAAATGCATTCCAGAGGACCATGGAGAAGCGCAAGTTGAATGGAAAGGGCAGGTGGGTCTTGGGTGCCAGGATATCGACCGGCGCGACAGCTTGCTGAAAGTAAGCGAAAAGCGCGTGCACATCGTCGTCGCTCAGCCCGGTATAGGCGGTGTATGGCATCGCGGGATACAGATGCGTACCGTCGGCGCGCACGCCTTCCCTAAGCGCGCGCGCGAACTGATACTCGGTGTAGCCGCCGATGCCGGCCTTGCGGGAAGGCGTGATATTGGTCGAGTAGATCACGCCCAGAGGCGAGGCGATACCGTAACCGCCGGCGAACGGTGTGCCGCCTTTCGGATTGGTGTGGCACGCGGTGCAGTCGCCGGCCATCGCGAGATAATGGCCGCGCCGCACGGTCTCCGCCGGGTAAATGGTCGCGGCGTGAACACTGCCTGAAAAGCCCACCAGGCAAAGTGCCGCGGCCGGAATGAGCCGTCGCCAGGATCGCGGGGGCCGGAAGCGGCCGGCCGCGGGCGAATCAGCCATCACGACTTCCGGAGGATGCTTGCGATGGAGTCCGCCGACTTCAGCGCGAGTGCCGCCATGCTGAGGGTCGAATTGACGACGCTTGACGAGGGCATCGGCCCGCCTCCCGGCAGCCATAAATTCGCATGGTCGTGCGCGCGGCAGTTACCGTCCACGACCGAATCCTTGGGGTCCGATCCCATGATCGTACCGCCCATCAGATGATTATTCGCGTTGAGTTTGGTGGTGATGTCGAACTCGGTGGCGTTGAACAGCTTGCCGATGTGGCGAAGTTGATCGCAGGCCGCGTCATAGCCTTTATGAACATAGGGGCCCAGTTCATAATAGATATCGGGACACGCGAGACCGAGCGCGTCACGCCTTGTCTTACTGAGCGTTAGCCTGTTGTTCGGATCCGGCAATGGCTCAAGGCTGATGGAAATGTCGACGCCGAAAGCAACACGGCGGCGAATCTCGTCGTCCAGTGCCTGGCCGGCCAGGCCCATTTTCAATGCCTGCTGCGTGGCGGGGATAGCCCGCGTGATGTTGTACAAAATCATCTTGTTGGCCGAGTATTCCGAGCGAAACGCGCCGTCGCGAAAGCCGACCATGCAGCTCGTCTGCTCCGGCCCGCGTCCGAACCACAGCGGTTCGTCTGCCAGGAAGGTGCAGTGGAAACCGGAATGATCCATCATGTTGCGGCCGACCTGATCGGACGAATTGGCGATCCCCGCCGGGTTCATCTGGTTTGCCGCCATCAATAGCAAATGCGGAGTCTCGATGCCGTTGCAGGCGATGATGAAGGCGCGGCCGGTAGCTTTGTGCGTCCGGCGATCCGCATCGTACCAATGGATCGCGGTGACCCGATTGTTTGCGTCGGTGTCGATACGATAGACGACCGAATCGGCCAAAACGAGCACACCCTTGGCCTCTACCCGTTGGATATGATGGACGGCATTGTACATCGCGCCGATCGGGCAAACCGGCATGCAGTTGTTATTGCCGCAGCATGCGGGACGGCCGTTCCACGGTTGGACCATCCGGGCTTGTGGAATGGGCACGCAATTGTAGCCAAACGGGTCGACGACCTCGGCGAACCTTGTGTCGCTGTAACCCCAGGGCACCATGTCGCTGGGGTAGGGACGGCTGCGCCGCGATGGCGACTGCAATACGGCATCATGAGGTCCCGAGACGCCCATTTCTTCTTCCGCGCGGCAATAATACGGCTCCAGATCGTCGTAGGAGATCGGCCAGTCTCGCCCGACACCGTAGGTTGACTTCATCCGAAAATCGACCGGGAGATGACGCCAGCAAGAAGCGGCCCAGTGCCAGGTCGTGCCGCCGACGGCGCGTATGTAGTCCTGCGCGTAGCTCTGTCCGTCCGGTCCTGAGAGGGCAATATAGTTGTTGGGCGGGAAATAGAGCGGCGCGGGCGCGAACGGGCTCTGCGGATAGAGCCCCTGATAATCGGAGCCGGCGCGGCTTTTGATCGGCATGTTGCGCCAGTTCTCGACGACCTGGCCGCGATCGATTCTGGGTCCGGAATCGAGCATCACCACCGACTGACCCTCTCCGGCTAGCTGATCAGCGATCATCGCGCCGACCACGCCGGCGCCGACGATCACGACATCGGCAGCCACATCCCCATCGGCGAGAACAGGGGCTTTCATGGCGCGCTGACAGCCGATCTGGGCGGGCTAGAAACACGCAAGGGCGGAGGCGGTTCGACCCACCATGCCGGACCGCCAAGAACGTAGCTTGGGGGTGGCATGGCGTCCCGCGTTGGCCAGTACATCAGCGCGTCGGCATAGGCGACCACCTCGACCTTGGCCCCAGTTCCGACGGTGCCGGTATACCAGGCCGTCACCACTGCCAGCGCCGCATCGCCGAGGCCCGCGGTTTGCGCTGACCGCAAAAGCTCAGGTGCGGTCTGACCGTGGCGCCGGAGGTGGACCAAGGCGGGAAAATCGGCAAAAAGCGTCGCGTCCGTCCGCCCAAACGCTGCCCACATGCGTCCCGCTGTCCGTGCATTCAGATCGTGATGACCGGTGAGTGCCCGCGAAAGCGCGAGAAACTCCGCCTCCGGCGGCGGGACGATGCGCGGCGCCGCGGGCTGTACCTGTCCGGCCGCTGAAGATAGACGACCAAAAGAAAAAAAGCCAAGGGCCGCCGAAATGCCCACGACGATATGGCGTCGTGTCGTCGCCGCGCCACGACGCGCGTTTGGATGTGGTGCCGCGGCCGCCATTGGTGGCGCGAGCAGCGCCGTTTCAAGCGGTCCGAACTCGTCCCGGGTTTCCTTCACCGGACCCAGACAGATGCGCGTTGCCATCGCCAACTTTCCCGTGTTCGTAGACCGGCCGCTTGTCAGAGCGTGTGCCATAAACAAGTGCAAAAGCAGGCTGCTACGAGATTAAGCCTCGCCGAATGAGCCAAAGTGCTTCGGACAGTCAGGACACCTTGTCGAGAAACGCACCATTATTTCCGGGCACCGCGAACGGGTAGGGTCGGAAACTACTCACACGCGCGAAGACAGAGGCTGTCTTGGCCGGTACAGGGAACCGACGCGGTCGAAAGTAACCTCTTGGCGTTCACAGCCGTAACATGCCCCGGTTGCGCACGTCACACGGCCTGACCTTTTTGGGCTACCCTAAAACTCCGACGGACGCAGCAGGCGGGCCAGCCGATCGAGCACCGCATTCGCCAGGCCAGGTTCTGGTCCAGTGAAAAAGCCGCGCGCAATGTCGAGATATTCGTTGATCACGACTTTCGCCGGCACACCGCCCACCGCCGCCAGTTCCGCGCCTCCGGCCCGAAGCAACGCCCGCAACACCGGGTCGATCCGAGCCAGCGGCCAATCGGAGGGCAGCGCCTCGGCCACCATGGCATCGATCGTGTCTTGCTGCCTCACGGCGGCACGCACGACTTCGGCGAACAGCGGGACCTCGGCATCCGGAATACGGCCGTCTTCATAGCCGTGCTCGGCCGCTGTCTCGCCCAGCCGATGGCGGACGAACTGATCGATGACGGTTTCCGGGTTCTCCTGCGCCTGTTCGCTTTGGAACAACGCCTGGACGGCGGCGACGCGAGAGGCCGTGCGAGACCTCGGGCGTGCCGGGTGTTTCACGCCGCGCCGAGGCGGCGGGCGGCGTTAATCTGCAACAGCGCGGCGGCGGCGGCTTCCGCGCCCTTGTTGAAGCCATCCATGCCAGACCGAGCCTCCGCCTGGGCGATGGTGTCGCAAGTCAGCAGGCCGGTGCCAACGCACAGGCCGAACTGCAAGGACACGCTCATGATGCCTTCCATGGTGGCGCGGCTGATGAACTCGTAGTGATCCGTCTCGCCGCGAACGATGCAGCCCAGAGCAACGAACCCGTCGAACCGTTTGCTGCCGCGAACGGCGAGGCGGATGGCCTGCGGAAGTTCGTACGATCCGGCGATGTCCAGGGTCTCGCTGGTAGCGCCGGCCTCGCGAAGTATGCGCTCGGCGCCGACGGTCAGGCCATCGATCACGTCTTTATAGTAAGGCGCCCGAACGATCAGCAGATGCGGCGACGCCCCGTCGACCTTTGGCGCGGCCGGGAGCGGGGCGTCCTCAGTGCTCATGACGGTTGGCTTCCCCCTATCGTCATGGCCCGATCCCCCTCAACCGTCATAGCCCGGCTTGTCCGGGCCACCTGAACCAACGTCGTGCCGCGACAGGTCGCCCGGACAAGCCGGGCCATGACGATAGGGGGAGAACGAGCCATGACGGTTGAGGCACTCATCCCTCGTAGGCTCCGCCAACAATATTCGGGATCGCTCTCTGCTCCAGGATGTTTAACCCATAGCCCTCGAGCCCGATCACCGTCCGCCGCCGGTTGGTCAGCAGGATCATGTTCTTGATCCCCAGATCGAGAAGGATCTGAGCGCCGATGCCATAATCCCGCAGTTCCCGCTGCGGCCGAGGCTGCGACGACAGCAGCCTGACCCGCTCCGCCAGCGCGGTCTTGCGATGTTCGCGAATCATCACGACCACGCCGCGTCCCGCCTGGCCGATCATATGCATCGCGTTGTGAACGGCGATCCAGTGCGGCTGTCCCGTCATATCGTCGAGCAAGTCGACCGCATGCATGCGTACCATGACCGGGTTGCCATCGGAGATATCGCCTTTCACCAGCACCAGGTGTTCCTGATACTCGACCGTGTTGGCATAGACGATCGCGCGCCAGTCGCCACCGGCGGCATGTTTGAAAACGCCTTCTTCGACCTTGCGCACCAGGCGCTCGGTCAGACGGCGATAACCGATCAGATCGGCGATGGTGCCCAGTTTCAAATTATGTTTCTGCGCGAAGGCGACCAGGTCCGGCAGCCGAGCCATGGTGCCGTCGTCATTCATAATCTCGCAGATCACGGCGGATGGGTTCAAACCAGCCTTGCGGGCAATGTCGACCGAGGCCTCAGTGTGGCCGGCCCGAACCAAAGTGCCGCCCTCGCGTGCCACCACGGGAAACACATGCCCGGGCGTTGTGATATCGTCGCGGCCACTGTCCGGTTGAATCGCCACGGCCACGGTCTTCGCCCGATCGGCGGCGGAGATACCAGTGGTGACACCCTCTCGCGCTTCGATCGACACGGCGAACGCCGTCTGGTGACGGGTGCCATTCTGCTGACTCATCAGCGGCAGGCCGAGCTTTTCCACCCGCTGTTGGGTGAGCGCGAGGCAAATCAGTCCGCGCGCATGCCTCGCCATGAAATTGATCGCATCCGGCGTCGCGAACTGGGCGGGGATGACCAGGTCGCCTTCATTCTCCCGGTCCTCATCATCGACCAGGACGAACATGCGGCCGTTGCGCGCTTCCTCGATCAGTTCCTCAGCGCTTGAGAGGTACTTCGACAGCTCCGCGTGAACGAGCGCTTCGCGTAGGGCCAGGTTTTCCATCACGTCGTCTCCGCGAGCCGCGCCACGTAGCGAGCCAGCATGTCAATTTCGATATTCACACTGTCACCCGGTTTCATGGTCCCGAACAAGGTGACCGAGGCCGTGTGGGGAATAACGTTCACGCCGAACATATCGCCCCTCACCTCATTGACCGTCAACGAGACGCCGTTCACGGCGACGCTGCCCTTCTCGGCGATGAAGCGCGCGAGCGGGCGCGGCACCTGAAACCACCATCGCGTGGAGCCGTTTTCCGGTGTCGCGGACACGGCTTTTCCGACGCCGTCCACGTGGCCGGACACCATGTGGCCGCCCAGTTCGTCACCGATCTTCAATGACCGTTCAAGATTGACCCGGGATCCGGCGACCCACGAACCGAGCGTGGTGCATGCCAGCGTTTCGGCGGACGCATCGGCCGCGAAACTGTCCGCATGCACTTCGACCGCCGTCAGGCAACAACCGGAGCAAGCGATCGATGCCCCCAGGGCGATTGAGGCAATGTCGGGCCAGGGCGCCTCTATCACCACGCGCATGTCCTTCCCGCCGCCAATCGGCTTGATGGCGCGGATGGTGCCGAGTGCTGTGACGATCCCAGTAAACATTCAGGCCGGCCCTTTGAATTCGGTGAGCACGTCGTCGCCTAAAGATGTGACCCGGTGGCGGACAAAACGTGGCATCATAGCAAGTTTTTCGATCCCGAAAGCCTGCACCGCGGGCCAACCATCCCCACCCATCACCGCTGGCGCGTGAAACCAGGCGATCCGATCAACCAGGTTGGCCCGGATAAAGGACGCCGCGATCTGACCGCCACCTTCCACCAACAGTCTCGTCACGCCGGATCGGGCCAGTGCCTTAACACCGTCCAGTAGATCGACCCCTACCTCTCCGGCGCCAACCTGGAGCACCGTGGCACCAAGATCAACAAAGGCGTCGCGACGGACGGCGTCGGCCCCGTCCCGGACGAGAAACCACAAAGGAGCTTCGGCGGCGGTTTTCGCCAGCTTGCTGGTCAGTGGCGTGCGCAAATGGCTGTCGACGATCACGCGCACCACGGGCGACGGCCGAAAGCCATCGATCCGGCAGGTCAGCTCCGGATTATCCGCCATCACGGTGCCGACTCCGGCGAGCACAGCGTCATGCCGGCCGCGCAGGATGTGAGCCATGCGACGGGCTTCCGCGCCGGTCAGCCACTGACTCTCCCCGGCGGCCGTGGCGATTTTGCCGTCCAGCGTCGTGGCCAGTTTTAGGGTGATGAGAGGCCGATCTTCGGTGACCCGAAGGAAAAATCCCGCCAGGTCTTCCCGCGCTTCATCCTCCAGCAGACCATGCTCGACCGTGATTCCGGCCGCACGCAGGGTAGCAACGCCCTGACTATCCACGCGTTTGTCGGGATCGAGGGTGGCTATCACCACTCGGGCGACCTTCGCCTCGATCAGCGCGTCCGTGCAGGGCGGCGTTTGCCCCCAATGGCAACACGGCTCCAAAGTCACATAAGCCGTCGCACCCTCGGCCGCTCCGCCAGCCATGGATAAAGCTGTGGGTTCCGCGTGGGGCCTTCCGCCATTGCCTGTATAACCTCGACCAACCACCCGTCCGTCGCGAACGAGCACACATCCCACGGAAGGGTTAGGCCAGGTTGTCCCCAGCCCGCGCCGCGCCAGAGCCAGCGCGACTCTCATATGGTTCAGGTCCTCCGCGGCGGACTCTGGCATGACGGCATCGTTCGCATGGTGGCAAGATCCCCGGAATTCACAACGCCATCCTATCCTACATCTCTAAAACTATAATCTTAGAATTAAGAGAAGGCCGCGATGAAACAAGGGTGGGCGGCGCATTGACGGGTCGGACGGCCGCAACCTATTGTCCGGGCCAACGATACGCGATGCCGGGACGGCACGCACGATTGGGAGGCCGCCCTCGGTGGAAGACGCCGCGCGTCTGCTGCAGCTTGTTGTCAATGGAGCCGCCGCTGGCTGTATTTACGGCCTGATCGCGCTTGGGTTTGTCTTGATTTACAAGGCGACCGAGATGGTGAATTTCGCCCAGGGCGACATCATGATGTTGGGAGGGTTCGTCGCTTATAGCGCGGTGGCGCATTGGGGCCTGAATTATTGGGTCGGCGCCCTGATCGCCATCGTGGCCACGGCGATGTTTGGTTATGCTCTCGATGCGATCGTATTGCGACGAGTCATAGGACAGCCGCAATTCGCCGTTGTCATGCTGACTCTGGGTCTTGGATTTATTTTTCGGGCTGGTGCCGGAATTACCTGGGGCTATGACTCCGTCGGTTTCGACACGCCATTCACCAATCGCACCGTCAAACTAGGCGCGCTGATCCTGGGTGAGGACAATCTCTCGATTATCTTTGGCACCGTGCTGCTGTGTCTGGTGCTGTATCTGTTTTTCGCGAAGACCCGGCTTGGCGTGGCGATGCAGGCGTCGTCGCAAAATCAATTGGCCGCGTATTACATGGGAATTCCGGTTCGCAATGTATTTTCGATGATCTGGGCGATCAGCGCGGGAGTTGCCGCGGTGGCGGGAATTCTGCTGTCGCCGGTTTCGATGATTGACGTGAACATGGGTTTCCTGGGGATCAAAGCATTCGCCGCGGCGGTGATCGGTGGCTTCGGCAGTATCCCTGGCTCGCTGATCGGAGGGGTTTTCGTGGGGATTGTGGAGCAGCTCGCGGGTTACTACCTGCCGGCGGGATTTCAGGAGGTCACGTCCAACATTGTACTGCTGGGGATGCTGTTCGTTCGGCCTCAGGGCCTGTTCGCCGAACGCATGGGCAAGAGAGTCTGATGCGGTACTTGTTCCGCACCAGCTATCAGCAGGATCTGCGAGCCTGGCGGCACGGCGGTGACGTGTTCTGGTATGGATTGCTGATCGTTTTGGTCCTGATCATTCCATTCGTGATGGGTGAGTTCTACGTCGGCGAGATGGGTGGCGTGTTTATATTCGCCATCGCCGGCGTCGGTCTGATGTTGCTGGTGGGGTATACCGGGCTGATCAGTTTGGGTCACGCGGCCTTTCTCGGTATCGGCTCCTACGTCAATTCGGTTTTGCTGGCACAGGGCGTACCGTTTTTGATCACTTTGCCGGTGTCCGGGTTATTTACCGCGCTTTGCGGCGCCGCGATCGGACGGCCGACGTTGCGTATGAGTGGATTGTATCTTGCCATCGCCACGTTGTCGTTCGGCAGTATCGTCGGGACCGTGTTTCAGAAATGGACAGCCGTGACCGGCGGGTTCGATGGTTTCGCGGTCCCGACGCCGTACGTATTTGGCGTCTCGGTCGAGGGTGCGACCGGCGTTTATTATACCTCCTTCGCCGTGTTGTTGTTCGTGCTGTGGGTGTCGGTCAACTTGCTGCGATCGCCGATCGGCCGCGCCATGGTGGCGATCCGCGACAGTGAAGTGTCGGCACAAAGCATGGGCATCCATCTCGCGAAGTATAAGACGCTGGCATTCGCGATCAGCGCTGGGATCACTGGCCTCGCGGGAGCGTTGTTCGCGCATTACGTACGGTTTCTGGCGCCGGATGCATTTGACGTGCTGCTATCGGTGCAATTCGTGACGATCGTATTCGTCGGAGGGTTGGGATCACTGCGTGGGGCAATTCTTGGCGCGATCTTCGTGCGATTACTGCCACAGGCGATCGCGATCGTGCGCGATGATCTGCCGTTTGGGATCGGCCGCTTGCCTGGGTTGGAACCGTCGCTGTTTGGTCTCGTGTTGGTTGTGGTCATTCTGTTCCAACCGGGCGGTATCAATGGTCTGTGGTTGAAAATCAAACTTTGGTTCCAAACCTATCCATTCATGCGTCAGGCCAGTGGGCGCCGGCAGAAATCCTATGCCAGATCGGAGCGGCTGCGATGACCGTTTTGTTCGAGGCGAAAGACATCGCGGTTCGATTTGGTGGTATTCGTGCCGTGGACGCTGTCAGTTTCACGGTCGAGCGAGGCGAAATCTTTTCGATTATTGGCCCGAATGGCGCCGGCAAGACTACCATCTTCAATCTGATCAGCCGGATCTATAACACGTCCGAAGGACAATTGCTGTTTGACGGCGGCGACATTACTCACACGCCGCCGCACATGATCGCCAAACTTGGCATCGCCCGGACCTTTCAGAACATCGAGTTGTTCGCGAATGCGACGCTCCTGCAGAACCTTTTGATTGGCCGGCATTGTCACTCAACGGCAGGATATCTGTCACAGATGGCGTTTCTTCCCTCCACGCGCCGAGCGGAAGTGCGCCATCGGGAAAAGGTCGAGGAAGTGATCGCGTTCCTCGATTTGCAGCGCTATCGCGATTCACTGATCGCTAATTTACCTTATGGAGTGCGCAAGGTGGTCGAGCTTGGCCGCGCCTTGTGCACGGAGCCAAAGCTGTTGCTGCTCGATGAACCATCCTCGGGCCTGAACGTCGAAGAAACCGAGGGCATGGGGTTCTGGATCGAGGACATCAAGAAAGATCTCGGAATCACCGTGATCATGGTCGAACACGACATGGCGCTGGTGTCGCAGGTGTCCGATCGCGTGATGGCATTGAACTATGGCAAAGTGCTCGCCATGGGCACGCCGCGAGACGTGCAGACCCACCCGGAAGTTGTACGTGCCTATATCGGTGGTGACGTGGAGATGGAGGTATGACGGAACCTCTGCTGCGCGTTGACGCGATTGAAACCTTTTATGGCCCGATTCAGGCCATCCGCGGCGTGTCGCTGGAGGTCGCGCCAAAGCAAATCGTCACCGTGTTGGGGGCCAACGGTGCCGGTAAAACCACGGTGCTGCGAACGGTTTCAGGTATCCTGGACCCCGAGGGCGGAAAGGTTGTCTTCGAAGGCCGGGATATCGCGCACATGGCGCCGGATCAGGTGATGCGCATGGGCATATGTCATGTGCCCGAGGGCCGTGAGGTGTTTCCATTTCTGACGGTCCGCGAAAACCTCATGATGGGTTCGTACACGCGCCGAGACAGCGACGGCATCGCGCGTGATCTCGCGCTCTGCTTCGACTATTTTCCTCGGCTGCGAGAACGCCAGCACCAACGCGCGGGATTGCTGTCGGGCGGCGAGCAACAAATGCTGTCGATCAGCCGCGCGCTAATGGGTAAGCCGAAGCTGCTGTTGCTGGACGAACCGTCGCTGGGGTTATCTCCGCTTTTAGTGCAGCAGATTTTTACCATCATCCGGCGAATCAATCAGGAACAAGGTGTCGCCATCCTGCTGGTCGAGCAAAATGCTCACATAGCCCTGAAAACCGCGGATTATGGTTATGTCCTGGAGGTTGGACGCATCGTAACCCAGGACCATTGCGCGAAGCTGTTGGATCGCGACGACATCAAGGAATTCTACCTTGGCCAAAAAGATGCCGGTGTTCGCGGTCAGCGCCGGTGGAAGAAACGGCGGCTATGGAATTGAGCGCGACCATCCCCGCGCTGCTGAACCAACAGGTCGCGACCTATGGCTCCGAGACGATTCTGCGCAAGAAGGATCGTGGGATCTGGAACGCGGTGTCGTGGTCGGAACTTGATCGGCACGTGCGGGCGATTGGTCGGGGTTTGCGCGCGGCCGGCCTCGCTCAGGGTGAGTTGGTCGCGGTATTGTCGGAAACGCGGCCCGAGTTCGTTTACGCCGATCTCGCGATCCTTGGGTGTGGTGGCGTCAGTCTGGCGATCAGCACGGAACAGGACGCACCCGGCGCCGGCGCCATTCTGCGTGATACGGGAGCGGTGTTCGCCATCGTCGAAGGCGAGGAGCAACTCGACAAAGTTCTGAGCGTGCGGTCTGGATGTCCCGCGCTGCGGCTGATCGTTATCGTCGACATGAAAGGCCTGCGCGATTTCCAGGATGCCGGCTGTATCAGCCTGGCGCGCCTGATCGCCGGCGGTGAGGGTCAATCCGACTGGCAGGCCACCACTGCCTCGGTCGCGCCGGACCACTCCGCGGCGGTTCTGATAGGTCGCGATGGCAAGCGGTCGCAACTCACTCACGCGGAAATCATGCGCCAAATCGAAACAACAGGCGACATGCTGGATGTTCGGGCGGGCGATGAGCGCCTCGCGGTCTTGCCGATGTGCGATCCGGTTGAGCGTGTGCTTGGGTTGTACCTCGCGTTGAAACATCGGATCGTCAGCAACTATCTGGAAAACCCGGAGACGGCGACGGAAAATCTGCGTGAGGTGAGGCCCACGGTATTCGGCGCCGATACGGAAGCCTGGGAACGGTTGCATGCGCGCATCGTCGCCCTCGCCGCAAACGCGACCACGACCCAAAGACTCCTCTACAACTGGGCTTTAAGGGTCGGCGCCGACGGTGGAATGATGGGTGCTCTGGCGAATGTTCTTGTGTTGCCAGCGATCCGCGGACAACTTGGATTTGGCAGGCTCCGGGTCGCTTATGTTGGCGATCGAGGACTCTCGAACGAAGTCGCCGGATGGGCGCGTGCGTTGGGAATAACGGTGCGATATCTCAATCCACTTCAGAAGGGAGACACACATGTTTAAGAAGCTGCTGCTGATTTTGTTTGGCGCGACGCTGGCGTGGCCGGCCGGAGCGGAAACCCGCGGCGTCACCGACTCGGAAATTGTGATTGGCACCTATACCGACCTGTCCGGCGTGACCGCCATGTGGGGTGTCAATAACTCCAACGCCTGGCGCATGGTGTTCGAAGAGACTAATGCCGAAGGCGGCATCAACGGCCGCAAAATCAAATATATCGTCGAAGACAACCAATACCAAATTCCCCGCTCGGTGCAGGCGGCCAACAAGCTGATCAATCGCGATGGCGTATTCATCATGGTCGCGAACGGCGGCACCCCCATGAACAACGCGACCATGCCGGAGCAGCTCGCCAAAGGTGTGCCGAACATGTTCCCGTTGACTTCGGCGCGCTCGATGTACGAACCGTTCCACCATCTGAAATTTGGCCTCGCGGCGTCGTACTATGATCAGATGCGCGCCGGCGTGAAGGTGTTCGTCGAGCAGCATCACAGCAAGGCGATCTGCGGCATGTCGCAGGACACCGATTTCGGCCGTGACGTGATGGACGGCGCCAAGGACCAGTTGAAGGCGATGGGGCTGTCACTGGTCGCTGAAACGTTGCATAAACCGACCGATACCGATTTCAGCGCTTCGGTCGCTCGGCTGAAGGACGCCAATTGCGATCTGATCCTGTTGGGGACGATCGCGCGCGATACGGTTCAAATCGTTTCCGCCGTGCGCAAGATCGGATGGAACGTTGAGATGTTGGGGCAGGCGGCGAGCTATGAGGAGTCGGTTGCCGAAGTACCAGGCGGCGCCACCGAAGGGTTCTATTCCATGACTCCAGTGCTGTTCGTGGCGGCATCCGATCCAAACCCGGCGGTGAAAGAGTTCGCTGAGAAGTACAAGAGCAAGTTTGGCAAGGAACCTAACTTCGCGGCACAGTTGGGATATACCGCGGGTCAGCTTGTCGTGTTGGGATTGCAGAAAGCCGGCAAGGATCTCACCACCGATAGTTTCGTCGCCGCCATGGAAAGCATCAAGGATTGGCACGACATCTTCGGCTCACCGCCGATGAGTTTTAGCGCGACGAAGCACCAAGGATCGAACCAGTCGTTTTTGTGCGTGGTCAAAGCTGGTAAGTGGGTTCCGGTGAGTACGTCGCCGTTCGGTTACTGACGGCAGCGACGAGAGAGGCGCGGGCTGGCCGCGTCGTCTCTCTCATCGCTGAATGAACGTGGATGACGAGGCGGCGCGCACCGTAACGTGGGAGACAACCAATGCTGGAAACCACGATCGCCGGCAGCCTGCCTAAACCCGCCTGGCTCGCCGAGACGAACAAGCTTTGGCCGGCCTGGCGTCAAAGTGGCGCCGATCTGGACGAAGCCAAACGCGATGCCACCCTGCTGGCGATCAAGGAGCAGGAAGATGCTGGCATCGACATCGTCTCGGACGGAGAGCAGGCCCGCCAGCATTTCGTGCACGGTTTCCTGGAGCGCATCGAAGGGATCGACTTCGCGCGCAAGGTGGAAATGGGGATCAGGAACGATCGCTATAAGGCGATGGTTCCAGTGGTCACCGGCGCGTTGCGCCTGACCGGGCGTGTGCATGCAATGGAAGCGCGCCACGCCCGGGCTCACACGAAGAAGAAGTTGAAGTTCACCCTCCCGGGACCGATGACCATCGTCGATACGATCGCCGACACGCACTACGGAGACAAGATCGCTCTGGCGATGGCCTTCGCCGCGCTGTTGAACCAGGAAGCGCGCGCGCTGCAGGAAGACGGCGTGGATGTCATCCAGTTCGATGAGCCAGCCTTCAACGTTTACATGGATGACGCCGCCGCCTGGGGCATCGATGCGCTGCACGCGGCGATCGAGGGGCTGACCTGCACTACCGCGGTGCATATTTGTTACGGCTACGGCATCCAGGCCAACATCGACTGGAAAAGCACTCTCGGCGGCGAATGGCGGCAGTACGAAAAGACCTTCCCGGCCCTGGCCCGCAGCCGCATAGACCAGGTGTCCCTGGAATGCCGCGACGCCAAAGTTCCGCTTCGGCTGATGGGGCTGTTGCAGGGCAAGGACGTGTTGGTCGGCGTTATCGACGTCGCCTCCGACCGGGTTGAAACGCCGGAGGACGTGGCCGCGACCATCGACGCCGCCATGGAGTTCGTGCCGCCGGAACGGCTGTTCCCCTGCACCAATTGCGGCATGGCCCCGATGCGCCGCGACATCGCCCTGGCGAAGCTGGCGGCGCTGGCCCAGGGAACCGCTTTGGCGCGGCGGCGGCTGAACCTCTGAACGGTTGCGGCGCGTAAATACCCAAGCTAGCGTCCGCCGAGGTCTGGAGCGAGGGCGAGATGATAACGATCGTGTTCAGTTTGGCGATCTGGATTGTGAATATCTACAAATGGGTGGTCATCATCGCGGCGATCCTGAGCATGCTCGTGTCGTTCGGCGCACTGGACACTCGCAATCGGGCGGTTTGGACGATCACCGATTTCTTCTACCGCGCGACTGAACCGGCGCTTCGTCCCATCCGTAACGTCCTCCCGGATTTCGGTGGCATCGATCTCTCTCCCTGGGTCTTGGTCGTGATTTTGTGGGTGCTGGAGGAGATCCTGATCAGGATCGAGCAAGCGATCATCTTTGGCACGCTGCGCCCGCTGTTTCTGTGAGTTTCTGGCGCGCCGGACCGGACGGTGTGACCATCATGGTGAAGGTTCAACCGCGGTCGCGCCGGCCGGGTGTGCAAGGCACACGGGATTCCGCGGCGGGGACGCGATTGCAAATCGCGGTCTCTGAGGCCGCGGAAGATGGCAAAGCCAATCGCGCCGCCTGTGATCTGTTGGCGAACGTCCTGGACCAGCCACGGTCTTCGGTGCGTATCGTCGCGGGCGCGGCGAATCGCGAGAAGCTGCTGTCCGTGACCGGAGATGTTGTTTCACTGGTGGAGAAACTCAGTTCGCTATGACCGCGCGCCTGATCGATGGAACCTCGGTCGCCGCGATACTGCGAGCCCAGGTGGCGGAGCGGGTGCAATTATTGCCGTACCGGCCCGGCCTCACGGTGGTGTTGGTGGGGCACGATCCCGCCAGCGTCAGCTATGTTCGAGGCAAAGACAAAGCGGCCACGCTCGCGGGGATCGATGCGCGGACAATACGATTGCCGGGAGATACGCGCCAGGCGGCACTGCTCCAACGGATAGAGGCGCTGAACGCCGATCCGGCCGTCGACGGAATTTTGGTGCAGTTGCCGTTGCCGCCGCATATCGACGCCTCCGCGGTCATCGACGCGGTCGATCCGGCGAAAGACGTCGATGGGTTTCATGTGCTCAACGTCGGGCGCCTCGCGTCCGGACGTCCCGGGCTGGTGCCTTGCACTCCGCTTGGCGTGATGCGGCTGCTGGAGCACGAGAATGTCGCGGTGGAAGGGGCGCGGGCGCTGGTACTGGGTCGTTCGCCGATTGTTGGGCGGCCTATGGCCGGATTGCTGCTGGCGGCGAACGCGACGGTGACGGTAGCGCACTCGCGCACGAAGGATCTGGCCGCCGAGTGCCGGCGGGCAGATATCGTCATCGCCGCGGCCGGTCGGCCGGAGATGGTCCGGGGCGACTGGATACGCTCTGGGGCGGTCATTATCGACGTCGGGTTCGGCCGGCGCCCGGATGGGCGAGCGGTCGGCGACGTGGCATTCGACGAATGCGCTCAGGTGGCGGGCGCGATAACGCCGGTGCCGGGCGGCGTTGGCCCGATGACGATCGCGTGCCTTTTGGAAAATACCGTTACCGCCGCGACCCGCAGGCGGCAGATCACTGCATGACGAAGCGGCCGGCCGAAAAGCCCGTTCGTCCGCCGGGTCCGACGTCCAGCCGGTTCACGCCCAGGGGCCGCCCAAATGCCCCCTGGTCCAATCCTGCCCCGATCGGCCCGAGAACCAAGGCCGGCCTGCCGCGCGATCCGGTCGCGGCATCCGGGACGACACCCGCGGCGGCATAAGCCTTCTTTCGCTCCGCCGGAGGCAGCGCCCACAGGTAGGAAATCGAGTTGAACATCCGCCAGCTCGCCACGCCGGGTGACCACAGGGCGTAATCCAGGGAGAATCGCGGTTGGGCGATCCGCACCCCGGCCTCGTTCCATTCGTAAATAAAGCCGTTGGTGGGATAAACCGAGCCAAGCGGTCCTCCTTCACCGAATTGCACCCGAACCTCGGACCAGTCGTTGGCCTGGGATACGTCGATCACCTGAATATCGCGGGAAATTGCGCCATGCTGGACCTCGACGGTCGGCCAGTTGGCATGGTCGATCAGGATTTTGCGAGCGCTCAGCACCTGGGTCACGACGGCGACATGGCCCAGGGGCATGCGCTCGATCCCCGGGAAAGACAGCACGGCGCCCGGTTCGGGTTGCGAGCCGCGGGCATAGATACCGGCCGCCTTGTCCCACCAGGTCCAGGCGTCTCCTCGAATTCCAATACCGGACATGAAGCGGGCATAGGGGACGCATTGCAGGATGCCGTCGGACGCGAGGACCTCGGGCGGTGGTTCCGGGGGCGGGATCCAGGGACTGTCCTCGTCCACGAAGGCGGTTTGCGCTGGCTCAGTTTTCCGCGCCGCTGCTTTGGCCCGAGCTGGTCTGGCCTGGCCGTGCGCCTCGACGCCTGACGCGCCGGTTTGCGCGATGGCTCCCCTGGGCGCCATGAGCGGCAAGAGCGCGAAAGCACCGAGGATAGCGATCGTGGTGGCGTTCCCGACCCGCATCAACCCCCACCTGAAATTTCTGTCGTCTGGACTGGTTTGGCGTTAGCAGCCCAGGATGGGGGTGACAACCCGGAGGTGAGAGATGGACCAGGAAGTGCCGGTGCAACGCGTCGTGCGGGTTGGCGCGATCGAGATTGCCAACGATCGTCCTTTCGTTCTGATCGCCGGTCCTTGCGCGATCGAATCTCGTGAGCATGCGCTGGGGATCGCCGATGCGTTGCGGTCTTTGTCTGCCTCGACCGGCGTCAAGGTGATTTACAAATCCAGCTACGACAAAGCGAACCGCACCAGCGCTTCCGCCGGGCGAGGCATTGGGATGGCGCGAGGCCTGGCGATCCTCGCCGAAGTGCGGGAAGCGACCGGGCTGCCGGTGCTGACCGACGTGCACACGGCAGAGCAATGCGCCGCGGCCGCCGAGGCTGTGGACGTGCTGCAAATTCCCGCTTTCTTGTGCCGTCAGACGGATCTGCTGCTGGCGGCCGGGGAGACCGGAAAGGCCATCAACGTGAAGAAGGGTCAGTTCCTTGCCCCGTGGGACATGGTGCACGTCGCCGCCAAGATCGCCAGCACAGGCAACCATAATGTGCTGCTGTGCGAACGCGGGGTTAGCTTCGGCTACAACACCCTGATCTCCGACATGCGCGCGCTGCCGGTGATGGCGCGGACCGGCTATCCGGTGGTGTTCGACGCGACGCATTCGGTGCAGCAGCCGGGCGGACAGGGCACGTCGTCGGGTGGGCAGCGGGAATTCGCGCCGGTGCTGGCTCGGGCGGCGCTGGCGGTTGGCGTGGCGGCGGTGTTCATCGAGACGCATGAGGATCCGGACCGGGCGCCGAGTGACGGACCGAACATGATCGCTTTGCGGGAAATGCCCGCGCTGATCGCTCGCCTGAGAGCGTATGACGAATTAACCAAGGGCGCGTGATGGCGGACGTTGGGCTCGGCCGGCTGCGCCGGATTTGCCTGACGTTGCCCGAGGCGGTCGAGAAAGAAACCTGGGACATCCCGACCTTTCGCATCCGAGACAAGATTTTCGCCATGGCGCATGATGCGGGAACCGTGTGGTGCAAGGCGCCTCGCGGCGTGCAGGCGATTCTGGTCGGTGCCGCGCCGGAACGGTTTTTTGTGCCGCCATACGTCGGTCATAAGGGCTGGATTGGTTTTCGATTGGATCGCGGCACCGACTGGGGTGAGGTGGAAGCTTTGATCCGGCGCAGCTACCGGATGACCGCGCCAAAGAAACTGGCGGTGTTGGTTCCGGAAGAAGAATGACATGATCCGCCTGAGTAGTTTCCGACTCTGGCGTGACCTGGTGCCAAGGGATATCGCCACTGTGATCCGGTGACTCCGTTCGAAAACTAAACTTCCGATAGTTTTCACCGGTCACTTCAATGTGCGCGATGCGTGACGCCGGATGCCGACCGCGGACGAGAGGGCGTGCGGCCACCGTCATCATCGCAGAACCCTCAACGACCGTCATTGGCGCGTTCATTTCGGGCGCGCGGGCAGTCCAACCATCAGGAATATATCGACATGCTCAGAAAGTCTGTTTTGGCCATGGCCGTCGCCGGCCTGGCCTTTGGTACGCTCCAGATGGGAACGCCGGCGCGCGCCGCCGTCACGGTCAAAGCCGGTATGCTGACCTGTCACGTCGGCAGCGGATATGGCTTTGTCTTCGGTTCTTCCCGCAACCTCAACTGCACTTACGCGGGTAATGGACGGGTCGAGCATTACACTGGTGATATCTCGAAATTCGGTGTGGATATCGGCTATCTGCAAAGTGGCGTGATCATTTGGGCGGTGCTCGCACCGACCACCGATTTGGCTGCTGGCGCTCTGGGTGGGGGCTACGGCGGGCTAACTGCTGGAGCATCCGTCTCTGTTGGCGGGGACGCCAATGCGCTGATCGGCGGCTCGAATCGCGAAATTTCCTTGCAGCCCTTCAGCATCGAGGGTGACAAGGGTCTCAACGTGGCGGCCGGCATCGCGTCGATCACCTTGAGGTTGCGGCGGTAACCACCATGCCGCCGGGTTGGGTGCCTGACCTGGTGTTCTGTTGGATGGCCCTTTCCGTTACGCGCCGCCTCGAACCGGGCGGCGCGTGACGCCGATCGGAAAACGCGCGCTTCATGGGAACCTTATGAAGCGTGCCTGGTTTCCCCGGCGTGCGATGCGATGACAATCGCCACGCACCGGTTCGCCGGCAGCGGCGAAGCGGGAAGAGAGCTGTTGTCATCGCGCTTGTTAATCGCGAGCCGGCGCGTTCATTCCGTTCGTGCCGCGTCGAAGACGCCAACAAGGACATAGCGACATGTTCAAAAAATCTCTTCTGGCCGCGACAGTCGCCGGCCTGGCCTTCATCATCGCTCCGTTGAACACGCCGGCGCAAGCAGCCGTTACGGTCAAGGCTGGCGTGCTGACCTGCCATGTCGGCAGCGGATACGGGTTCGTCTTCGGTTCATCCCGGAATCTCGCCTGCACATATTCCGGCAACGGACGGGTTGAACACTACGCGGGCGACATCTCGAAGTTCGGCATGGACATCGGATATCTGAAAGATGGCGTGATCATCTGGGCCGTGCTCGCACCGAGCACCACTCTGTCGCCAGGCGCCCTGGCCGGCAGCTATGGTGGTTTGACGGCGGGTGCGTCCGTCGGTGTTGGTGCGGATGCTAATGCGTTGGTCGGCGGTTCGACGCGTGAAATCGAGCTGCAACCGCTCAGCATCGAGGGCGACAAAGGCCTCAATGTGGCGGCCGGTATCGCGTCGATTTCGTTGCGCCCGGCGGGTTAAATCCGTCGCGCTCCCCCGGCTATCGCGGCCGGGGGGCGCTTTCGTATAGTCAGCAATCCAACCGGTACACGCGCCGGGCGGTCCCGGCGAAAATGGCCGCCTTTTCATCGGCCGAGGCGCCTGATGTCAAACGCTTCAGCGCGTTGAACAGCGCCGCGTAGCCGATGCCCATTTTCTCGACCGGAAAATTGCTTTCGACGATGCAGCGATCCGCGCCGAACAATTCGATGCTGGTCTCGATATAAGGCCGCCACGCACTCGCCAGTTGTTCCGATGACGGCGGCGCGTCCATCGCCATGTAGTCGAACGCGGCGAGACGCATCATCATGCCACCGAGTTTCATCGTCACGTTCTGGCATTTGGCGAGTTCGGTGACGGATTTTTTCCAGTCCGCGAAAACTTCATCCCGCTTGCCCGCATGCCGGCCGTAGCCCAGCGGGCCGCCGCAGTGGCCCATGATGATGTTCGCGTACGGTAACGCTCGCGCCAGGCTGGTGACATCCGGAATTTGCGGATGGAAGCCCCAGGCATCCAGCGACAGGCCCAACGCGGTCAGGCGTTTCATTCCGGTGCGGAAGTCGTCTCGCAGATAAAGCCCAGGTTTAATGTCCGGGGCACTGTTGCCGATGATCGGGTCAGGATCGTACCCGGCGGAGTGCCTGACACCGCGAAACCGCCCGCCACCGGCGCGGATTTGCGCCTCCAACACCGGCGTCACCCAATCGCCGGCGGTGAGATCGGCGTAACCCACGATGCCCGCGCAAACCTTGATTTTGCCATAACCGCCGGAGTCGCTCATCGCGGCGATGCCGGCGACGAACTCGGTCTCACCGACCGGTTTCATTTGCACCGGTCCGTCCTTGCGATACATCGAGTGGCACTGCAGAAATACGCTGCCGATGATGTTGTGGCCGGTGTTGCAATCGGCCAGGAACTCGTCGAGCAGATAGCGAAATTCCGGCACTTCCCACGACTCGCCACGAGCGCCGCCGCCGCGGCGTTGCCAGAGATGGTGATGCGTGTCGATGATCGGCAATTCCGGTTCGATAATTGGCTCTGGCGGGGCTTTGGCGAGCCATGTCTCGCGCAAAGGGAAAATGCGTCCAAACGCGGTTTTGGTTTGCGTGCCACTCATGGCCGTCTCTCCCGGTTCGTTATCAACCCGTCATAGCGAGCGGAGCGACCTGCCCGCGCGAAGCCGCTTCGGCGAAGGCAGGAGCAATCTCCGTCAGTCGGGGCGGGGAGATTGCCGCGTCGCGTCGCTCCTCGCAATGACAGGACGCCCACGCGTCTCGCGGTGATGGCATCCTGGACCACGCATGGCCAGACGGAGACGCTCACGGTAGCATCAGGACATTCGGCACGGTGCCGCGATAACCATTGAGGAAACGGACGCTCGTGCGGCCTTGGCTTATTCTCGCCGCGATGGGGCTCGCCCGGATCGGTTTCGGCTATCAATTTCAGTCCGTCGCGACCTTGGGTCCCGACCTGGTGCCGTTGTTTCGCCTGAGCTACGTGGCGTTCGGTTCGCTGATCGGTGCCTATCAACTCATGGGCATGTTTGTCGCGTTGCCATTGGGCTTGCTCGGCCGGCGGTTTGGCGACCGGCCGGTGCTTGGCGGCGGTCTGGCGATGATGATGGTGGGCGCGGTGTTGGATGCCGGCGCGTCTGGTCCGTCCGGGATCGCGTTGGGCCGGACCATTGGAGGCGTCGGCGCGGTGGCGATGACGGTCCTGCAGGGCAAGGTCATCGCCGACTTCTTCACCGGGCGACGGTTCATGATCGGAATGAGCGTCTCGGCCTGCACGTTCCCGATCGGGCTCGGACTGGCGCAACTGGTGTTGCCGCCGGTGTCGCATGCGTTCAGTTGGCAGGCGGCGATGCTGACCGAGGCGGTGGCGCCCGGCCTCGCGCTGCTCGTGTTCCTGGTCAGCTACCGTCAGCCGGCATCGGTCGCATCGCAGTCGCGCCGCCTGTCCTGGCCGACGCGGCACGAATGCTTGTTGCTCGTCATCGCCGGGTCGATCTGGACGGCGTACACGTCGGGTTATTTTGGCTACACGGCTTACGTCCCCTCGATGTTGGCGGCGCGCGGGGAAAGTCTGAGCATGATTGGCCTGGTGTTGGTGGCCGCCACCTGGGGCAACGTGCCCGCGACCATGTTGGGAGGCGATCTCGCGGCGCGGTTTGGCGCCTTACGGATCGTGTTGATCGCCAGCGCGGCACTGGTGATTGGCATGACCGGTACCGCGCTGACCGGAGCCGTCGTCGCGTCTGGGTTGCTGGTCGGTTTGCTGGGATCGATCCATCCCGGCGTGATCATGGTGATTGGCACGCTGTCCGCCCGGCCGGAAAACCGGGCCGTCGGCATGGGTCTGTTTTATTCGGTCTATTACCTGGGCGGCACGATCAGCCCAGCGATCTGCGGTTACGCGGCCGATCACCTGGGCGGACCGACGGGTGGGGTGCTGGCCGCCGCGGTCATCTCCGCTTTGACATTGCCGATGTATTTGTTGCACCGGAAGCTGGCGCACCATGAGACGATGCTGGTGCGGGCGTGAAATGGATGAAACCCTTCTGACAGACCTTAACTGTATGATTTCGCATCAGGCACGCCTCAGCGGATTTCGAGGCTCACACGTCAAAGGAAGGCATGCGATGAGGTTTCCGGTCGCGATCTTGATGTTGCCACTGATCGGCCTGGGGGCATGCGCGTCCGTGGTTGACGGCCGCTATCAAAGCGTCGTCGTGAAGACGGTGTCCGGTGAGCGGGATGTGGCGGGCGCCGTCTGCACACTGGAGAATAACAAAGGCACATGGCAGACGATATCGCCAGGCGCGGTCACGGTGCACCGCGCCTATGACGACCTGAACGTGCGATGCGAGGCTGGTGGCTATGTCACTAACGCCGGGTCCGCTCCTTCCGTGTCGAAGGACCTTTGGTGGGGGAACGTGGTCATTGGTGGCGTTCTCGGGGCGGCACTCGATATCGGCGACGGCGCCGCGTACGATTATCCAAGCCCGATCATTGTGAATTTGCAGCCCGCGACCGCGCGTGTGGCCGGGACGTCCTACCGGCAATAGTGTCTTAAGGATCAACTTACGAGTTCACGGTAGTCGGTCGTCCTTGCCGGGCCCCGGCCCGGCCATGTTTGTCAGCGGCGTGCCGTACGAGATGGCCGGATCATGCCTGAGGATGACGAAGGGGGGCGGTTCGCGATTGACTCTCTTCGCTTGCTTCGCCAGTTTCCCGATGTCTGGGACGCCAGAAGCAAGACGAGGGGACGCATGGGAAGCCGCCGTGAAATAAGCGACGCCGTCACGCTTGTACTCTGCGTGTGATGACGGACGAACCATTGCTCCGTATTTCCGGGGTCAAAATGCGGTTCGGGGGCGTGATTGCCCTTGGCGGCGTGTCGTTCGATGTCGGTTATGGCCAGATTTGCGGTTTGATAGGCCCGAACGGTTCCGGCAAAACCACGCTGTTCAACTGCATCAGTGGCATTTACCGCTATAGCGACGGTGATATCCGGTTCGAGGGTAAGTCGCTGACCAATGTTCCGCGCCACAAGATGGCCGGCATAGGCCTGGGCAGGACGTTCCAGAACGTCGCTTTATTCCGCAACATGAGTGTGCGCGACAACATTCTGGTCGGCGCGCACAACACCGCGAAGTCCGGCTACATCGCCAACGCCCTCCGCCTGCCGATCGTGCGCGAGGAACAGCGCGAGGCGGACAAGCGTCTCTATGAGCTGCTCGATTTGCTTGATCTACGCCAGGTCACGGACACGCCCGCCGGTGCGATTCCGTTCGGCTGGCAGAAGCGCGTCGAGTTGGCGCGGGCGCTGATGACGCGCCCAAAGCTGCTCATGCTCGACGAACCGGCGGGCGGGCTCAATCACAGTGAGGTCGATGAACTCGCCGGACTGATGCGCCGGGTCAGGCAGCAACTCAACATCAGCATATTGCTGGTGGAGCATCACATGAATTTGGTGATGCGCGTGTCCGACAAGGTCGTCGCGCTGGAGTTCGGCATTAAGATCGCCGACGGTACGCCGGACGAAGTACGCGCCGAACCGGAAGTCATCCGCGCCTATCTCGGCGACACGCAGGAGGAAGACGCTCATGCCGGCGCTGCTTGAGGCCAAAGGCCTGCACGCCGCGTACGGCGAAACGAAGGTGCTGCACGGCATCGACTTCTCAGTTGAAGATGGTGGCGTGACCGCGCTTCTGGGCGCGAACGGCGCCGGCAAGACGACCACGCTTCGCGCCATCTGCGGCATGGTCCGCACGCAAGGAGACATCGTACTCGGTGGCGAGACCATCGCCGGCATGGCGACCGAGGACATCGTGCGGCGTGGCGTCGCGCACGTTCCCGACGGCCGCGGCACGTTCATGGAACTGACCGTCGAAGAAAACATGCGCCTTGGCGCCTACACCCGCAAAGATGGTGGGGTCGAAGCGGATTTTGAACGAATGTTCGGCTATTTTCCGCGCCTGAAAGAACGCTTCCGCCAGCAGGCGGGCACACTATCCGGTGGCGAGCAGCAAATGCTGGCGATCACCCGGGCATTGCTGCTACGGCCGCGGTTGCTGCTGTTGGACGAGCCGTCCTTCGGTCTCGCGCCGCTGATCGTGAAGGAAATCTTCAACATCATGCACCGCATCCGGCAGGAGGAAAGGGTCAGCATCCTGCTGGTGGAGCAGAACGCCAGCCTGGCTCTGGCCTTCGCCGAGGACGCCTATCTGCTGGAGACCGGCCGTATCGTCGTGTCGGGCAAAGCCGCCGATATCAGCAAGGACGAGTCGATCCGCCGCTCGTACCTTGGCTATTAGGGAGACGGAGAATGTCGCACCGTCCTCACACCCGGCATGGCCCTCCCCCGACTGGATCGGGGGATCGACCGGTTCATCTGATCCAAACTCGTGCGGTGACAGATGGCCCGGTCGAGCCGGGTCGTGACGGATGCGGATGTCGAACCGCCGCCAGCATAGCTTGCTATAAAGGAGGCGCGCCGTGGAAGGACTGATTCACCAGATCATCTCGGGAATCGCCACCGGCGGGATTTACGCCAGTGTGTCACTCGCCTTGGTGATGATCTACCAGGCCACGCACCACATCAATTTCGCCCAGGGCGAGATGGCGACATTTTCGACTTACATCGCACTGACTTTCATTAATCTCGGCATGCCGTACTGGGCTGCTTTTTTCGCGGCGGTCGTCGTGTCGTTCTGCATCGGCGTCGCGATCGAACGAATTCTGATCCGGCCTATGGTCAACGCACCTATCCTGTCGGCTATCGGCGTGTTCGTCGGTTTGTTGCTGATCATAAACAGTCTGAGCGGCTGGTTCTTCGATTACACCATCAAACAGTTCCCAACACCATTCCCGGACCGGCCGCTTTTTGGCGGTTTCGTCTCGGGCCATCAGCTTGGCTCGACCGGTGTGACATTGGCGGTGCTGACCGCGGTGTATTTGTTCTTCCGCCACACCAGCCTCGGGCTGGCGATGCGGGCGGCGGCGCTTAATCCGGTGTCGTCACGTCTGGTCGGCGTGCGCGTTGGCTGGATGCTGGCGCTTGGCTGGGGACTGGCGGCGGCGATCGGGTCGGTCGCGGGCTGCATGGTGGCGCCGGTCGTGTTCCTTGATCCCAACATGATGGCGGGCATCCTGCTCTACGCCTTCGCGGGAGCCCTGCTTGGCGGGATCGACAGCCCACTGGGTGCCGTGCTTGGTGGCTTCGCGGTCGGCATCATCGAGAATCTTGGCGGCGCCTACCTCGTCGGCACTGAACTGAAGCTAACACTGGCGCTGATCATCATCGTATCAGTGCTCACAATCAGACCCTCTGGCCTGCTTGGCCGCACCGTCCTGAGCCGGGTGTAAGACGATGCGAAACTCCTGGGCCACCTGGATTTTTGTTCTGCTCCTGGCGATCGTTCCGACGCTTGGCTTCAGCGGCTATCATCTGTTCCAGGTGACAATGGTCGCGGTCTACGCGGTCGCCATTCTTGGTATGGCGATCCTGGTCGGATTTAACGGTCAGATCTCTCTCGGCCACGGCGCGTTTTACGCGATCGGCGCCTATACGACCGCGATTTTGATGTCCACCTGGGATGTCCCGTATTGGCTCACGCTGCCGATCTCGGCGATCGTCTGCGCCGCCTTTGGTGTCCTGATCGGGATGCCGGCGTTGCGTCTGGCGGGCCATCATCTCGCGCTGACGACGTTCGCTCTGGCGGTGGCTGTACCGCAGATCCTCAAGCACAAATTGTTCGAGGACTACACAGGCGGCGTGCAAGGCCTGGTCATCGATAAACCCGACGCGCCATTCGGCTTGCCGCTGTCGTCGGATCAATGGCTGTACATCTTCACGCTCGGCGTCGCCGTGATCATGTACGTTCTGGCGTGGAATTTGGTGCGCGGCCGAATCGGCCGCGCGATGCGGGCGATCCGCGATCAGGCCACGGCCGCCGAGGCGATGGGCATCAACCTCGCGGCGGTGAAGACTCGCACTTTCGCCGTCAGCGCCATGTACACCGGTGTCGCTGGTTCACTCGGTGCGATCACGGTTGCCTTCGTGGCACCAGACAGCTTTTCCGTGTTCCTGTCGATTACGTTCTTCGTGGGGCTGTGTGCGGGTGGCGCCGCCTCGATTCCCGGCACGATCGTCGGAGCGGTCTTCATTGAGTTCGTGCCGAACCTCGCCGATCAGGTGTCTAAGGCGGCGCCGGGCGCGGTCTATGGCGTGATCCTGATCGCCATGCTTTTCCTGATGCCGACGGGCGCCGGAGGGTTTCTCGCCAACCTTTGGCGCAAGATCTTCGCGAAGGATGGAGGAGCTGGCAAGGCGAGACCGCCCGTGTTGGGGCATGAGCAAGGCGTGGGCATTGATCTGACGGCGCCGTTGACCCGCGCGGACCGGCTCCACGTCAGCCACGGCGAAAACGCGGAATGACAGAGAGCGGATTCCGGTTTGGTTGAATCGTCCCACGACGCCCGTCAGCGTTGTCAGCCGCCGAATCGATTCATCACGATGCTCGTCAGCTATTCACCTGGCGCATCAATCCAGCCCAGAGATCGAGGATGGGAAGGATTTTGTCGGCGGGTTCCGCCGGAAGGCTGACGTTCGCCCGCACCGCGCCCAGTTCGCGAAACCGTTGCAGTTTCGTGAGGTCTTCGGGACAGCCGCCCATCGTCACAGGCAACGGGTCGCGCCCAGCTTCCGAGCACATTTGCCGGAACCGCGGCATGTATTCTTCCGGATTGCCGCTGCTGGCGTTTGGGAACCAACCGTCACCGTAACGGATTGCTCGCCGCGCGGCCCATGGAAAGGCCCCGCCAAGCAGGATCGGTGGGTACGGCTTTTGCACGGGCTTGGGCCAGGTCATCATAGACGGGACCTTGACGATCTCGCCGTTATATTCCGCCGTCGATTTGGTCCAGATTTCCTTCATTGCCTCCATTTGCTCGCGCATTTTCTTCATGCGTGTGGCGAAGACGGTGCCGTGCGCTTCGATTTCCTCGACATTCCACCCGCCACCGATTCCGAACAGAAACCGCCCGCCGGTGACCTGATCGATCGAGGCTACCGACTTCGCCGTCTGGATCGTGTCGCGCTGGATGACCAGGCAAATGCCAGTGGCAACCTTCAGTTTCTTGGTCGCGGCGGCGGCGGCGGTCAGGGTCACGAACGGATCCATGACATCGTAGTACCGCTTCGCCAGCTCGCCTCCACCGGGCGGTGGCGTGCGACGAGGCACGGGGATGTGGGAGTGCTCAGCCGCCCAAAGTGAGTCGAACCCCCGTTCCTCCAGCGCGACGCCGAGTTCGGCCGGTGAGATCGAGTAGTCGGTGAAGAAGATCGAAGCGCCGAATTCCATGGTTGCGTGCCTTTGCTGATAGAGCGGCGGTTGCCCAGAGAGGGTGTCCGGTAGCCTAGCACGCAGGGAGGGCCACGCCCATTCGGGCCTCCCATCTTGTGTTTTCTCCCACCCGCTTCAGACTCCGTCACAACACCCCGGGGAGGAACCAAATGAACCGACGCGAGATACTCGCCGCCGCCGGCGCCCTGTTGACGTCGCCCGCGTTGCCGCGCCCGGCGATCGCTCAGGCGGCGGCCAGGACGCTGAAATTCATTCCGGAAGGCAATCTGCAGAACCCCGATCCGATCTGGTCCACCACCACCGTGGCGCGCAACTTCGGCTATATGATCTGGGACACGCTTTACGGCTGGGACGGCAATCTGGCGCCAAAGCCGCAGATGTGCGAGGGCCACGAGGTTGCCAACGACGGCCTGACCTGGCGCTTCCGCTTACGCACTGGCCTGAAATTCCACGACGGCTCGCCGGTACGCTCCGCCGATTGCGTGGCCTCGATCCAGCGTTGGATGAAGCGTGATGGGTTCGCCCAAAGGATCGAGGCATCGTTGAACGAAATCACCATCCCGGACGAGCGGGACTTCCTGCTGCACCTGAAGAAGCCCTTCCCGTTACTGGCGCACGGACTGGGCAAACCCACCGCCAACGTCTGCTTCATCATGCCGGAGCGGATCGCGAAGACCGATCCGTACAAACAAATCGACGAATACATCGGCTCCGGTCCTTATATGTTCAATCGTAACGAGTGGTCGCCCGGCGCGCTCGCCACATTCAAACGTTTCGACGGCTATGTGCCGCGCCAGGAACCGCCGAGCTTTGTCGCCGGCGGCAAGCAGGCGAATTTCGAGCGCATCGAATGGAACATCATCACCGATGCCGCGACCTCATCCGCCGCCATCCAGTCCGGCGAGGAGGACTGGTGGCAAACCCCAACCGTCGACCTGCTGCCGTTGTTGCGCAAAGCGTCCGGCGTGGTTGTGGAGCGGCTCGATGACTATGGCGTCGTGGGCGTGATGCGTTTCAACATGCTGCATCCGCCATTTGACAACGTGAGGCTGCGGCGCGCGATTCTTCCCGCGCTCAATCAGGCTGACTTCATGAATGCCGCGATGGGCGGCGATCCGGACCTGACGCGGATCGGCGTCGGCGTGTTCACGCCGGGATCACCATTGGCCAACACCGCGGGTCTGGAAACACTAACCGGTCCGCGTGACCTGGCGCTGGCGAAGAAGCTGGTGGTGGAGAGCGGTTATAACGGCGAAAAGATCGTGTTCATTTCGCCGAGCGATTACCCGGTGTTGAACGCCGAATGCCTGGTCGGCGCCGATCTGCTTGGCAAACTCGGCATCAATGTCGACCTGCAAAGCATGGACTGGGGCACCATGATTCAGCGCCGCAACATCAAGGACACCAATGACAAAGGCGGCTGGAACGCATTCTGTACGGGATGGGAGGGACTCAATCTGGTCGATCCCGGCGCGCATTATCCGATCGCCGGTACCGGCGAAAAGGGTTGGTTCGGCTGGTTCAGCAGCCCGAAAATGGAAGAGTTGCGGACCGCCTGGTTCGATGCACCCGATCTCGCGACACAAAAGAAGGTGGCGGAACAGATCCAGTTGGATGTGTGGGAGGAGGCACCCTATTACCCTCTGGGCCAATGGTTGCAGCCGATCGCGCATCGCACCACGATCGAGGGCATCGTCAAATCGCCGTTCCCGCTGTTCTGGAACGTAAAGAAATCAGCGTAACGGTCCGGGTTATCGTTTCGCCGCCTTGAGCAGGACATCGACGAATTCCCGCAGTGGCATCCCGACTTTGCCGCCCGCCCTGATCGCCGGTCCATTGACGTGCGACAGGACCCCGTCGTGATACAACGCGCGCGAGTCGCCGATTGGTGCGCTGTCTGCTGACGTCGTGCCCGCGACGATCCCTTTGCTGTCCAGATCGGCCAGCCGGGCAATGCCCGCTCCGTCCATTCCGCCGCCGGCATCGCTGAAGAATACCGCACGGATGTCCAGCGGAACGACATTGTCTGGCCGTCCTCCGGACAGTGCGCCGTGTGACGCCGTGATGGCGATGTGACCACCATCGTCGGGCCGCAGCATGCCAATCGAGTCCGCGCAGATCACCCGCGGTTCGCCGGGAACATCACGCACGACAAACCGGTCCCCGTCGGTGATGGCCGGAGGCATCGCCGCCGGCACGGTCGCGAGGCGCATGCGTTCGGCGCAGTCCCGCACACTTTGCCCAGGCGCGCAGCCAAGGGCGGCGGCGGTGCGATTGACGTGGCTGATGACGCCATGCGCAAGCATGTGATCGCCATCGCCGATATGACATGAGTTCGCGTCCGCGGTCGCGGCCGCCAGCGCGATCTGATCGAGATATTCCAACCCGACGATGCCCGCGTCGTCCTTGCCGCCACCGGCATCGTTCATGATCACGCCACGCACACCCCATTTCGCGGCGTTGAACGCGTTGTACCGGCCACCATAGGATCCCGAGACGATCACCTGCGAACGATGTTCCTCACGAGCAAACGAGCAGCTCGCAACCGTCATGATCTTTACGTCATCAGGCGCGCTGCTCATCGGCACATCCTCCCTGTCCGACGCGGCCCCACGAGGCCTCCCGTCATTCTCCGCCTTCCGCGTACGCTCTCTCCACCAGAACCTCAAGCGTCCGCCGCACCTCTCTTGGGCGGTGCAATCGAATCACCTCAAGGTGAGCGTATTCCGCCAGCGTCAGGCGTTCAGCGGTCTCCTGGCGGAGCCTGTGCCAGGTGCTCCAGGCCCATCGAATCGGGTGACTGGCTCGTAGCAAAAAGTGCCACCGCTCGCGATTGCCCGTACCAGCCCACAGTTCCTTTCGCAGAATGACTCGGCTCAGTGAGCGGCTGATCACGCGCGCCATGATGATCGGCCGGTCATAGTCAAGCCAGACAAGATGCGTCGCCCGCCGCCACAGCGCGTCTCGCACCGAGTTATAGTTGCCGTCAGCCACCCAGGCCTCGGCCCTGATGGCGTCGCTGACCCGCTGGACGAACAATTCACGATCGTGCCGATCAAGGTCGCGCCAACCCGGCTGCCAGTTCACCGCGTCGAGTTCGACGTGTGGAACGCCAGTCCGCTGAGATATGGCGCGCGCCATCGTGGTTTTTCCGGCGCCCGACGTACCAATGACCACGACCCGCATCCACCTTCTCCGCTCGCGAGTCGCCGGGATCATCCGCTTCGGCGAGTTATCCGAAGGTGTGCGCCGCGAGCTTTCATTTGGCCATATCGGTCCCGCCAATCCCGGCAGCCCGGAAGTCGTCGCATTGACCTGCGCGCGGTAACCTCCTCCGCGTGGCCGCCGGAACCGAACGGCCCTCCGCCGGGTGAAAGATGACAGAAGCTCGAATGCTCATTTCCGGGGGCGGCCGGCACGCCCTCCGCTCAGCGCCAGTACCCGGCCGTCCAGAACGCGGTTCGGGTCGCGGCGTTGTTCGCGCCAATGGAATGCACGACATAGCCTTTTGACCTCAGGAGACGGGAGGCTTCAGCCTTATCCGAAATCGAAAGATGCTTCTGCTCATAGATCACGAGCTTTGGATGGAAACGATCGAAGTCTATCGTTTTGAGTATGTTGAGATCATATCCTTCAGTGTCGATCAGGATCAGGTCAATGGCTGTCACGCCATGCCGCGAGACCAGCGTGCCAAAGGAAATGCACTCAACCTCTTCCTCGACAAGGTAATCACCAATGTTCGGAATGGCCACCTGATGACTGAGAACGACATCGAGCTTCAGCGATCCGATTTGATCATACCATCCGGGCAACGCGTCGGCGGTCTCCTTCAATCGGTAGAAAATCTGTTTCCCGTCGTGCTCGGTGAGCGCCTTGTTTTCAAAAGCGACCCCATTCACGCCTGAATAGTTCGCGATAAGCCGGTCGAACAAGTACTTGACGGGCTCTACCAGGATGCCCCGCCAGGAGTTAATTCTCACAAACGGATAAATGCTGTCGTCGGACGCGCCATCGTTAGCGCCGATCTGCAGAAAAAACACACCCTTCCTGTTGCCAAAAATGCAGCTTAGCCACTCCGCCTCGGTTCGGAATACGCTGCCGCCAAGCCGATAAACCAATTGCCTGGCCGCCAGGAACAGGCGCGGATCCGCGCCGAGTATTCTTTTGACCAACGACCTTGGAATTGACGGTTGCAATGCGATTTTCCGGCGCGCCTTTCTGAGGCCCGTTCATACGTGCCACTGTCGCCGTTTGCCACCCGAATATTTCAGCGCCGGACGCCATGTTGTTCTATCGCGACGGGGCGCGGCCCGGGCGCTCACACCCCGGGCCGAAGCTGCTCCTAAGCCCCCATCGCCCGCCGCATGAAGACGCGCTTCAGCGGCCGGGTTCGATCCACCGCCGCGATACCCAGATCTCGCGCCAGTCGAATCGCCGGATTGTTCGTGCTGAACAGCCGGTCAAGCGCATCCGTCATCGCCAGCATTGTCAGATTGTCCGGCCGCCGCGCCCGCTGATACCGCGCCAGCAACGCGGCGGAGCCAACATCCTCACCGGCCTGCTTTGCTTCGATCACCAGCCGGGACAGTTCAATTGCATCACGGAACCCCAGATTCAGCCCCTGGCCCGCGATTGGGTGGATGCCGTGCGCCGCGTCCCCCGCCAGAGCCAGGCGTGTGTCCACGTAACGATGCGCCAGCATCGCCGACAGCGGATAATTCCACCGCCGTCCCACCGTGCGTAGCCTACCGAGGTAATCGCCCAACCGCCGCTTTACCTCGCGCGCGAACCGAACATCGTCCAGCCCGAGCATCGTCGTCGCGATCCGCGAGCGCTCCGTCCACACCACCGCCGACACGTTCGGCGAGCCCCCCACTTCCGCGTCTGGACTGGGCGCCATTGGCAACACCGCGAACGGGCCGGACGGCAGGAAGTGCTCCAGCGCCAGGTTATTATGCGGCAACTCGTGGCTGATGGCGCAGACGATACCGGTCTGACTGTAATCGAACTTGGTGACCGGGATTCCGGCGGCTTCCCGTAACGGTGACTGCCGGCCCTCAGCGGCGATTACAAGGCGGCAGGCGATCGACGGGCCGCCGGCGATTCGCGCCAACGCGCCGGCTTCGGACCGCTCCACTGTAACCTCGGCGGGGGCGAACACGCGGAGGCGGGGCAGTGTCCAGACATGCGCGTTCAACGCGCGGCGCAGTCCGCGTGCCTCCACCATCCAGCCAAACGGAGCGTCCCCCGCTTCCCGATGATCGAAATGCAGACGCAGCGGCGAGGCGGGACGTCCGACGCGCCCGTCTGTCACGCGAATGTTCAGAATGGGATTGGGCGGGTCCGGCAAACGCTCCCACAGCCCACAGTCCAGCAGCAATGCGCGCGAGCCCGCCGCGATCGCGTAAGCCCGCCCATCAAACGCCGGATGTGCCATCGGCGGTAGAGCGGCTCGGTCGATGATAACCGTGTCCACCCCGGCGGAAGCGAGGCGGCAGGCCAGCGTGCCGCCGACCGGCCCGGCGCCCACGACGCAGACATCGGCGGAAATGGCGTCGGTCATGGTAGGCCCTCAGCCGGGAAGTTGGGTTCGCTGCTTTGCCAGTGGGATTCGGTCACGTTTGAAGCACTCGCAATCGCCGGAACCACGGCACGCGGTGTTCCACGATCCGGGCCACGATTTCGCGCAGGATGGTCCGCGCCTCGTCACCATCCTCAACCGGAACGCCACCACGTGTCACCGAGCGGCCGCCCAGGACCATCGCCGCTGTGACGTCGCCGGTCAAACCGTCCAGGTCGTTCGGGCTCCCGCTCCGGAGAAGGGCGCCGGCCGTCAGGATTTCCAGCGGATTCGCCTCGACCGCCGAGCCAATCAGCGGCGATACCAGATAACCGAGGTCCTCCCCCCGGGTGACCGCGTCGATGATCGCGTCGTTGAGTCGCGACACTTGTGCCGAAGCTTCCTGGGCCACCGGATCCGGCATGACGGGATGCGCCCGCCCGGATGCGATCAGCATCGCCAACGCGTCGGCGGCCGCTTCAATCGGCTCGCCCGCCAACGGTCCCAGAGTGCGCGCCGCATCAACGCTCAGCGGCCCATCGCGCAACGCCCATGCCAATGGTTGATACAGCGCCGGGTCCGCCGGCACCGGCCCTTGCCAGGTCGGCAATGTCAGTTCGCCATCGGAAATCGCCACCACGGTCATCGCCCCGATCCGCGCGCGATGCTCGGTGACGGTTTGAAAGGCGAGGCCGCGCCGGTAAATGTCGCGACGATACCCGGTACCCGTCGCGATATCCTGCATGGTTTCGCGGATCCGAACCGACTGCGCCGCCTCCAGCAAAGGCAACATGGCGGGCGGCACCGACGACGAGGCGATGTTTTCATGCAGGGTGGCGCGGCCGAGGAATTCGCACTTCACCTCCGCCATCGCGTCGGCCACATCGGCGAACATCAGCGCGCGCCAGTCCCGATTGAGGAACTGAAGCGCGACATCGGCTTCGGGGCGCCGCCTGATCTCCGCCAGTTTTTGCTCCAGGACCGGGTTGCGAACGAAATACATCGCGCCACCCGACTTCAGGCGATCGAGAAAATCGAAGTTTCGCGGCACCGCGAACTCGCTCGCGTCGATGCCTTGTTCGGTCAAAATGCGCATCAAAGTCTGGATTGGCTCAAATTCGGTCCAACCGGTATCGGTCTGGTAGCCAAGATAGGCCAGACCACCAGGCCGGAGATTGCGTTCAATCGTGGCCAGAACATGTGCCTGGTTCCGCGGCGAAATCACGCCAAGGACCGCTTCAACGACCATGAAATCGAATTGCGGCAGTTCGCTCCCCGCCAGCGCCGAGAACGGCAACTCCTCGAAACGAATATTGGTCAGCCCGGCTCGCGTGGCGAGATCGCGCGCGGCTTCGATATTCATCGGGTTGAAATCGAAGCCCCAGACGTCGGCGCGCGGACAGGTGGCGGCGACGATGATCGCGTCCAGCCCAGTACCACAGCCAAGATCGGCATAGCGGAATGGCTGGGTCAGATCAGGGGCGCGGCAGCCCAGAAAAGTACAGGCGGCGGTCAGCCAGATAGGCGTGGTTTCGCGATGGAACCGCGGCCTCGCGGCGACGTCGACTATGGCGCCTTCATTCCAACGAATCGCCATTTAGCCGGCCTTGGCCGTGACGTCTTCAACCGCGCCCAACAGGCGCATGATCGGCAAGCGATGATGCACCATGTCGTTGATCATTTCTGTCACGCGCTCCTCGAATGCCTCCGTATCCGTGATTGGCCGGCCCCCCTGGTGCAACAGCCGCCCGGTCCGCTTCAGTCGGTCTATCACCGTGCGCGCGACATCCTGCTCGGCGACGGAACGCAGTTCGTCCAATGCCATGATGTCCGGTACATCGGTTGCCCAGGCCGCGCCCAATGCCGCGTAGGCCAGAAATGGCTGGTCATGGCCGATGTCGTACGCTTCGGCGTGAACCGCGTTCAAACGAGAGGCCGCGGCGACCGCTTCGGTCGTGGGGGGACCTGGCAGCATCGGCGCCGCATAGCCAGCACTCAACAGCAACGTCGTCACCTCTCGGGCGGTCACGATGTCGAGACCGCATTCCGACCGAAGCCGCCCGACGGTCGTTGGGCCTCGCTCAAGACATTTCAACAAGGACCGGTACAGCGCCTGGTTAGCGGTGAACTTACCCAGCGCGCCTTCCAGCACGATCGTTTCCGGCACCGGCAGGAAAGTGCGCACCAAGGCGATCGCATCGGTGCGCCGCTCATGTTCAATAGGGGTCAGCCGCATTGGGCCGCGCTGGTAAAGGTCGCGACGGAAGGCCGCGGCACAGCAAATGTCGCGCAGCGTCTCGCGAAGAATGGTGTCGCCTGCCTGATCGACGGTTTCGTATAATGCCGGAGGGATCGTGAGTCCGCTGATGTTGTCCCGCAATGTCGCGCTGGCGATATAATCGCACTTGATCTCGGCCATGGCCGACGCGACGGTGCGGAACATGACCGGATAGCCGTCGCGATTAAGCAGCTCATGCGCGACATACCGTTGGTCGCCTCCGCGGATTCCGGTGAGCCAGGCCCACAGCGAAGGATGCGTCTGAAACATCGCCGCGCCGGCCTGCCGCATTTGATCCAGCACCTCGAATATCGCGCCAACCTTGAGATCGCTGCGCTCGGCACTGACCTCCGCCAGAAGCCGCATCAACGTGCGGATCGGCGGAACGCCAACCCATCCGGTCGCGACGTTGTAACTGATGTATGCGATCCCGCCCGGCGTCAGACGCTGGCCGATCAGTTCGAACAAAAGCAGCCGGTTGTCCAGCGAGATCCAACTCAGAATGCCGTGCGCGGCGATGTAATCGAACATCGGCAGCGCTTCCCGCGGCAGGCGCCTGAGATCGTCAAAAGACGCTTCTTCGAAACGGATATTGCTCAGCCCGGCGCGTCGCGCGATTTCACGGGCAGTCGCGATATGAGCCGGATTGAAATCGAACCCCCAGACCTCGGCATGCGGCATGGTCGCGGCCACGACGAGAGCGGTAACCCCGTAACCGCACCCAAGGTCAGCGAAACGGAACGGACGAGCAAGATCCGGGCTGTGGAAACCCGTCAGAGCCGCCGCGGTGGCGATCCACACCGGCGCGCTTTCCCGGTGAAAGCCGGATGTGTAGGTCACGTCTGAGACGTACCCGTCATCCCATTCCGCCATGCCGATCGGTCCTCCTGCCCCGATAGGGGCGTCTTTCGTGGACAGCCGCCGGGATAAGCCGGATCAGCCGATCATGCCCATGTCACGCAGCAGTTGAAAGCGCCGCTCCAACACAACCCGCACGGTCTCACCGATCAGCACACGTGCGGCGCCGGGTTCTTGCAATGGCTGTCCGTCCCGCAGCAATGACCGGCCGGAACGCAGGACGTCGTTCAACACGGCATCGATCAGCCCCTCGGGGTCGTGGGAACCGCCATCCAACAACCGCCCGATCACCAACGCCTCGATCACATCGACATCCAGAAACGAGCCGTTGAGCGGTGCGGCGAGGCGGCGCACGTCAACCCCCACGCGTAAGCGATTGACGATCGCGCCGTTGAGCCGCCTCGCGCTCTCTCGCACCTCCGGCCGCGTGCCGTGGGGCGAGACCGCGTAAGCGAAGCCGCCGCCCAACAGCAGCATGGCGGCCTGGATGAATTCGGCCATTTGGCGGTTTTGCAGCACGGGCAGCGTGCGTAACTCGGCGAGCGTTACCGGCCCGTGCCGGAGCGCCTCGATCACCGGATGGTAGAATTCCGCCTGACCGGTGATAGTCCCGAGCGGCCCAGGAAAGGTGACTTCGGCTTCTACCGCCTTTCCGGTCCATGCGAGAGTCAACGCATCCAATGCCACCATATGTTCCGGAACCAGCATCGGTTCCGAACCTTTTCGCCACAAATCGCGCCGAAACGTTTTCGCGATCGCGAGATCGCGGATCGTCTCTCGCGTGGCCAAATCTGGCGTGGCGTTAAGCAATGGTAAGATTGCCTCTTGCACCGAAACGACGTCGAGGTTCTCCATCAACGTGGCGCTGCCGATGTAGGTCATCTTGGTTTCCACCATGGACTCCGCGACTTCGGCGAACATGACCGGATGCCAATCGCGGTTGAGAAATTCGTGCGCGATATAGCGCGGGTCCATCGTTCGCATTTGCGCCAGCCGGGCTTCCAACCCGGGTTGCGCGCGAAAGAACGCGGCCCCGCCGGTCCGGAGTTGGTCCAACACGCGAAACGTATCAACCGCCGCCAGATCGGTGCGTCGATGGTCGGCTTCCACTAGCTGGCGCATCAGCAACCGGATCGGCTCCACGCCCGACCAGCCCGGCGTGGTGTTATAGCTGACCATGGCGAGTCCACCCGGCCGCAACAGGCGGCCAATCGCCGTCGTCAGGTACAAACGGTTTTCCAGCGAAACCCAACTCAGGACGCCATGCGCGACGAGAAAGTCGAAATCCTCGCCCGCGCTTCCTCCACCCTTCGCCAGCTCCTCGAACGACACTTCCTCGAAACGGACATTCGTCAGCTTCGCCTGGGCCGCCAGCGCGCGCGCGTTTTCAATGTGGGACGGATTGAAATCGCAGCCGTAGAAGTCGGCATGCGGGTTGGTCGCGGCGGCGATGAGCACGCCCAGTCCATTGCCGCAACCCAGATCGGCGTAGCGGAATGGCGCGGCCAGATCCGGGGTACGGAAGCCCAGAAGCCGGGCACATGTGGCAAGCCAGCACGGCGACGCCTCGTGATACGCATTGGTCGTATAGGCGACGTCAGTAATGTATCCGTGGTCCCAGCGCGCCATGAGATACGGCTTCCTTTGTTGCCCGTGGTGGGAATTGTACCGGTCCATGCACTGTGGGCCAAGGAAAACAACCTCGCTCAGGGGGTTCGAGTCCCTGGGCCGCCCGGTGGCGGGTAAAAAAATCCCGGCCAAGGGCAAATTTTCTGTTGCACCAAGGGGGTAGCGGTCCTATGTGCACCCCCCACGCAGCAACGCACGTGCCTCTGGCCCTTAGTGGTTACGCAACGACGTCAAGCGTTCTGGCAATCGTTTGGTCGCTGGTTCGTTCGACCGTTTCGTCAACTCCGCCCATCGCCTTGACAGGTGGGCGTCATAGAAGGGGCCCGGGTGCGATGACTCCTAAAATCGCCCGATTCCTTGCTGAGCAACAGCCGGCGACGCCGTGCCTGGTGCTCGACGTGGACCGCGTGGAAAAGAACTTCCTCGCGCTGCGGCGCACGCTGCCGCTGGCGCGTATTTACTACGCCGTGAAAGCCAATCCCGCGCCTCAGGTGCTGGACCGTTTGGTGCGACTGGCAAGCTTCTTCGATGCCGCGAGCTTCGAGGAAGTGTCGGCGTGCCTGGATGCGGGCGCTCGGCCGGAAGCAATCAGTTTCGGCAACACGATCAAGAAAGTGTCGGCGATCCGGCGCGCGCATGAACGGGGCGTGACGCTGTTCGCGTTCGATTCGATCGAGGAATTGGAGAAGCTGGCGAAGCACGCGCCTGGCGCACGGGTCTATTGCCGGTTGCTGGTGGAAAACAAAGGCGCCGACTGGCCATTGTCGCGCAAGTTCGGCACCACCGTGGAAAACGCCCGGGCATTGATGCTGCGCGCCGGTGAGATGGGCCTGGATCCCTATGGTCTGTCGTTTCACGTCGGCAGCCAGCAAACGACCACTCGCGCTTACGAAGTCGCCATCGCCAAGGTCGCGATGCTGTTTACCGATCTGACTGAGGCTGGCGTCAATCTTCGCATGATGAATCTCGGCGGCGGGTTCCCGGTGCGTTACAAAGACGACGTGCCGGAGATCGACCAGTTTGGCGACGCGATCATGACCGCGATGACCGAGCATTTCGGCAACAACCTGCCTGAAATGTTCATCGAACCCGGCCGTTTCATGGTCGCCGACGCGGGCCTGGTTTCGGCCGAGGTCGTGCTGGTGTGCCGGCGCGAGCCAAACGATCCGGTGCGCTGGGTGTATCTGGACATCGGCCGCTTCGGCGGACTGGCGGAGACGGAAGGCGAGGCGATCAAGTACCGGATCACCACGCCGCACGATGGCGGTAAAACGGGGCCGGTGGCGATCGCTGGTCCAACCTGCGACGGTGCCGACATTATGTATGAAAAGTCCAACTACCGCCTGCCGATGGCGCTGACCTCGGGCGACCGTGTGGAGTTGCTGTCGACTGGCGCGTATGTGACGACTTACGCCAGCCAACGGTTCAATGGTTTCGCGCCGCTGACGGAATATTATTTGTAAGGTTGGGCCTGGCTATCATCGCCGGCACCTCATGGAAATCGTCGTGGCCGGGGTTGACACGGGGGCGACGAGAGAACGGCAACGCTGGTTACATAGCCAGATATCCGCCATCGACGTAAAGCTCGGCGCCGGTGATGTAGGACGCTTCGTCCGAAGCCAGGAACAAAATGGCATTGGCGACTTCATCGACCTCGCCGGAGCGGCCCAACGGCACCGCGCGCAGCATTTTGGCGCGTACCGTGGGGTCGGCCGTGGCGCCCGAGGTCCGCATTGGCGGCATCAGGCCGGGATGGACGGAGTTGCAACGGATCTTGTCCTTGCCGAACTGGACGGCGGTGGACTTCGTCATGGTCCGCACCGCGCCTTTCGACGCGTTGTAGGCCATGTGCACCATGGTTTGCCCGACCACGCCAGAAATCGAGGACAGGTTCACGATCGAGCCGCCGCCGTTCTTTTGCATTTGCCGCACGGCGGCGGCGGTGCCCAGAAAAACACCAGTGGAATTGACGGCCATGACGCGGTCCCACAGCCCGCTTTCCAACAGGTCGTTAGTGGCGCTGCCGCTGATGCCCGCGTTGTTCACCAGAATATCCAGCCGTCCGTACAAGGCGACGGTCTCGGCCACGACCTTTGCCCAGTCGGCCTCCTCGGTGACGTTCAGCGGCAAGAAGACGGCGGTGCCGCCGGCATTTTCAATTTCACCGGCGACGATCTTGCCCTCGCCTTCCAATTGGTCGGCGATGACGACTTTCGCGCCCTCTTTGCCGAACCGGCGAGCGGTCGCCGCGCCCATTCCGGACGCCGCGCCGGTCACGATCGCTACTTTGTTGGCCAGACGCATGGCTTCTTCCTCCTTTTCTCGATGTTGCCGGGACGGTGCCATGCGGCGCCGGGCTTGGCTACCGGCCGGTAAGGCGGCAGGATGACCCATCTTCGCAGGAGTGTAGACCATGGCCCATCGCGGCTTGAAATTCGGAATCTTTCTCGCGCCATTCCACCGGGTTGGGGAAAACCCGACGCTGGCGATTGGCCGTGACGTCGAGTTGTTGCAGTGGCTCGATGAACTCGGCTTCGACGAGGCGTGGATCGGCGAGCATCACTCGGCGGGTTGGGAACTGATCGCCTCGCCGGAATTGATCATCGCGGCGGCGGCGGAGAAGACGAAATATATCAAGCTCGGGTCCGGCGTGACGTCGTTGCCGTACCACCATCCGTTCCTGGTGGCGCAACGCTGGGTCCAGCTCGACCACATGACCCGCGGCCGCGCCATGCTGGGCTGTGGGCCGGGCGCGTTGACATCCGACGCGTTCATGCTGGGGATCGAGCCATCGACGCAACGGCCGCGCATGCTGGAGGCGATGGACGCCATCATGCGGCTGCTGAAATGCGAAGATCCGGTCACGATGAAGACCGATTGGTTCGAAATGAACCAGGCGCGGCTGCATCTCGCGCCGTACAGCGATCCGCATTTCGAGATCGCGGTCGCCAGCACGATTACCCCGTTCGGGATGATCGCGGCGGGGACACACGGCGTTGGCGTTCTCTCGATCGGCGCGGGACTACCGGGCGGTCCAGAAGCGATGGCGACGCAGTGGCAGATCGCCGAGGAGTACGCCGCGAAGAACGGCAAGACGATGGACCGCAAGAACTGGCGCATCGTGGTCAACGCCCATATCGCTGAGGACGACGAACAGGCCTTACACGAAGTCGGCCGAGGCGAGCGTGTCGAGACCCAGACTTACTTCGAAGACACCCTGGGGCGCCCTCCGGGCCGCGCCGACGATCCGTTACGGGAGGGCGTCAAAATGGGCACGACACTGGTTGGATCGCCGGAGACGGTGATCAAAGGGATCAATCGGCTGTTGGGCTACAGCCAGGGTGGCTTCGGCGGGATCCTGTTCCGCGCGCACGAATGGGCTAATCGCGAGCAGACGATGCGTAGTTTCGAGTTGTTCGCCCGTTACGTGATGCCGGTCTTCCAATCCTCGCTCGACCCCATCGTCGCCTCCAACAACTGGGCGCGCGAAAATCGCAAGCAGGTGTTCGGCGGCACGGTCGAGGCGGTGAAACGCGCGTTCACAGACTTCGGCGCGGAGGCGCCCGAGGAAGCAATCCGTGCACGGACACTCGGCGCGCGGGACCTTTAATACCATCCCGTGGGAAGATTGACACACTGCCGCCCTACTCGTCATGGCTCGGCTTGACCGGGCCATCACGCTGTTCATCGTGTTGCCGCTGATGGCCCGGTCAAGCCGAGCCATGACGTAGTAGGAATTGCGGCGGTATCGCGCGATCTCACGCCGCCGCGCGTGATTCTTCCGCCGCGGCCGCCTTGATCATGTCGGCGCCTTTTTCCGCGATCATGATGACCGCGGCGTTGGTGTTGCCCGACGGTACCGTCGGCATTATCGATGCATCGATCACTCGCAGACCCGCGATGCCGTGCACCCGTAGTTGGTCGTCAACGACCGCGTGTGGGTCCTGACCCATCTTGCATGTGCCGATCACGTGATACGTCGTCTGCCCGTTGCCTCGGGCAAAATCCAGCCACTCGTCGTCGGTCTGGACTTTGTCGCCCGGGTTCATCTCGAAAGCGCGATATTTGTCCAGCACCGCATTGTTGATGATCCGGCGGCCGATTTTCATGCCATCGACCAGCACGCGCCGGTCCATCGGATCCGCGAGATAGTTTGGCCGGATCGCGGGCGCGGCGTTCGGGTCGTTCGATCGCGCGTGTATGGAGCCTTTTGATTCGGGCCGGCACTGATACACGGTCAGCGTCATCCCTGGTTCCCGCTCCAGCACACGCGTTTGAGCATTGCCATAACTGGCGTGCGCGAAATGAAACTGGACGTCGGGCTCTTCCATGTCTGATTGGGTTTTGACGAAGCCGAACGCGATGCCGGCGGTAAACGTCAGGATACCGCGACGTTGTGTGTAGTATTTCACTACCTCTTTGGCCAAGGCGAGGCCGCGTGAGCGTTCATTCAACGTCACCGGCAGTTTGACGCGCCAGTTCATCCGAGGTGCGTAGTGATCGCGGTAATTTTCGCCGACACCGGGAAGAGCATGCAGCACCGGTAGGCCAAGCGCGCTGAGCAGTTCCGGTTGTCCAATACCTGACAGCTCAAGAATATGGGGTGATTTCACCGCGCCGGCGGCCAGGATCACCTCGCGATCGCAGCGTGCTTCTTTGGCGACGCCGCCTTGCGTGTAAGCCACGCCCACCGCGCGTTTGCCGTCGAGGATGACCTTCGTGGTGTAGGCGCCCGTCTCGACGCGCAGATTCGGGCGCTTGCGAACAGGGTCAAGGAAACCTCGCGCGGTCGACCACCGTTCGCCGTTCTTTTGCGTGACCTGGAAGTAACCAAAGCCTTCCTGGTGGCCATTGTTATAATCTTTGTTACGTGGAAAACCTTCCGCGACGGCGGCATCGACGAAGGCATCGAGCAACTCGGCGCGCTCGACCATGTGAGTGACGTTCAGGGGGCCTTCGGTGCCGCGCGTGTCATCCCCGCCAGGCTCGAAGCGTTCCGCCTTCTTGAAGTAGGGCAGCACGGATTCATAAGACCAGCCGCGATTGCCGTATTGCGCCCAGGTGTTGTAGTCGAGAGGGTTACCGCGGACGTAAAGCATGCCGTTGATGGAACTTGAGCCGCCGAGTGTACGGCCGCGCGGGATGGGGATGGAACGGTTTTTTGCGTTCGGTTCCGGCTCGGTGGCAAAGTTCCAGTTATAGATTTGGCTGTTCAGCAGTTTGGTGAAGCCCGCGGGGATGTTGATCCACATCGATTTGTCGGGAGGGCCAGCTTCCAGCAGCAGCACGCGGTTGCCGCGTTGTTCGGTCAGCCGGTTCGCGAGGACGCATCCGGCCGAGCCGGCGCCGACGATGATATAGTCATAATCAGCCATGGAAGTTCCCCTTTATCGCGGTGTTGCATAGCCAGCTTGCGCCGCCGCGTCCAGGCGGAGAGAATCGCCGCATGATTGGCTCGATGCATTTTTCCGCGTGGTCCTTGCTGCGGCGCGCGTTCGGCGGTTCGTGGCCGGAACAATGGCGCTCGCCCGAGCCCAGGGATGCTTACGATGTCGTGATCGTGGGCGCGGGAGGGCACGGCCTGGCGACGGCGTATTATCTCGCGTCGGAGCATGGGATCCGAAACGTCGCGGTTCTGGACAAGGGATGGTTGGGCGGCGGTAATACCGGCCGCAACACCACGATCATCCGGTCCAATTATCTGTGGGATGAAAGCGCGGCGATTTACGAGCATGCGTTAAAGTTGTGGAAGGGGTTGTCTCAGGCGCTGAACTACAACGTTATGTATTCGCCGCGCGGCGTGCTGATGCTGGCGCATAATCACCACGATGTGATCGTGCTCAAGCGGCATGTGCACGCCAACCGGTTGCAGGGAATCGACAACGAATGGCTGACCTCTGAACAGGCGAAGGCATTTTGCCCACCGCTGGATGTCAGTGGGTCGGCGCGATATCCGGTGCTTGGCGCCGCATTGCAGCGGCGTGGCGGCGTGGCCCGGCACGACGCCGTCGCGTGGGGATATGCGAGAGCGGCCAGTGCGCTCGGCGTCGATATCATCCAGAATTGCGAGGTCACAGGTATTGATCGTGGCACCGATGGGGCTGTCGTCGGTGTTGAGACATCCCAAGGGGCGATTAAGGCGAAGAAGATCGGCATCGTGGCGGCCGGTCACACCAGCGTGTTGATGGCGATGGCCGGTGTGCGGATGCCATTGGAGTCGTTTCCATTGCAAGCGCTTGTTTCCGAGCCGGTGAAACCGATCATGCCTTGCGTGGTGATGTCGAACACGGTCCACGCCTATATTTCGCAGTCCGACAAAGGCGAACTGGTGATTGGCGCTGGCACCGATGCTTACACATCGTACAGCCAGGCGGGTGGCCCGCATATCGCCTCCCACACGCTGGAGGCGGTCTGCGAGTTATTTCCCACGTTCCGCAGGCTGCGGATGCTGCGCAACTGGGGTGGCATTGTCGATTGCACGCCGGACCGCTCGCCGGTCATTGGGCTGACGCCGGTACCGGGATTGTTCGTCAATTGCGGTTGGGGGACGGGTGGGTTCAAGGCGACTCCAGGCTCCGGTCACGTATTCGCGGCGACCATCGCGAATGGTGAACCGCATCCGATCGCGGCACCTTTCAGCCTGGACCGTTTCGTCACCGGCCGCCTGATCGACGAGGCCGCGGCGGCGGCGGTGTCGCACTGATGCTGCTGATCGCTTGTCCGTGGTGTGGGCCTCGGCCGGAGAACGAGTTCCATTACGGCGGGGAAGCGCACGTGAAGCGGCCGGCCGATCCGTCGTCCGTATCCGATGCGGAATGGGCCGATTTCTTATACAACCGGACCAACCCGCGAGGCGTTCATGCGGAACGCTGGCGGCACTTGCATGGTTGCGGCCGGTTTTTCAACTGCGTGCGTGACACGGTGGCGGACCGGATCATCGTCACCTACAAACCAGATGAAGCACGACCGGAATGACGCAACCGTTCCGTACACGATCCGGTGGCCGGATCCGGCGCGATCAGCCGATCCGCTTCACCTTCGATGGAAGATCATTCACCGGTTACGCCGGCGATACTTTGGCGTCGGCGTTACAGGCGAACGGCGTTCACCTTGTGGGCCGTTCGTTCAAATACCATCGCCCGCGCGGGATTATGTCGGCTGGTTCGGAAGAACCTAACTCCCTCGTCACGATCGATCGCGGCGCGGGACGCGTGACGCCAAATATGCGGGCCACGACCGTCGAACTGTATGAGGGCCTGAACGCCAGAACACAAAACGCGTGGCCTTCGGTTAAGCTCGATCTCGGGGCGATCGCCGGGATGGCGTCGCCCCTGCTGTCCGCGGGGTTTTATTATAAGACATTCATGTGGCCGGCATCGTTTTGGCACCGTATCTACGAACCCGCCATCCGAGCCGCCGGCGGTCTGGGCCGGGCGCCGGAAGATCCCGATCCCGATCGTTACCTCCATCATTACGCGCACTGCGACGTGCTGGTGATCGGCGCCGGTCCTGCCGGGCTGGCCGCCGCGGCGGCGGCGTCCGCCCGCGGCGCTCGTGTGATCATCTGCGATGAGCAAGCGGAAGCCGGCGGCTCGTTGTTGTCGCGGCCGGCGATCCGCATCGATGGACACACGGCGGCGGAATGGATCGCGGCCGCGCGCGACGGTCGCATGACCGTTCTGGCCCGGACGACGGCATTTGGGTGGTACAATGACAACATGATCGCTCTCGCGGAACGCGTGACCGATCACCGGGCTCAACCTGAACCCAATCTGCCGCGAGAACGGCTGTGGCTGGTCAGGGCGGATCGCGTCGTGATCGCGGCGGGCGCGATCGAGCGGCCCTTGGTGTTCCCCGGGAACGACCGGCCCGGCATCATGCTGGCGGGCGCGGTGGCCACATATCTGCATCGGTACGGTGTTTTGCCAGGCCGGCGTATCGTGGTGGCCACGTCGCATGACAGCGCATGGCACACTGGCTTCGCGCTGGCCGCGGAGGGATCCGCCGTCGCCGCGATCATCGATCAGCGCGCGGAGGTCGATCCGGCTTTGCGCGAACGAGCGCGCGCCGCCGGCATTCCGATCCATGTTGGCACACGCATCGGCGGCACAGGCGGTTGGCGACGGGTTCGATACGTCCGAACCGACACCGGTTCAAACGTCATTCATTGCGATACTGTGTTAATGTCGGGCGGTTGGACGCCGTCGATCCATCTGTTTTCGCAGTCTCGCGGGAAACCCCAATTCGATGTCGCCACCGGCGTTTTCCTGCCCGGCCAGTCCGCCGCGCGGGAGCAATCCGCTGGCGCCTGCAACGGAACATTCGACCTCGGGGCTTGTCTCGCGGAGGGTCATCGCGCCGGATGTGGCGAATCCAGAACTTTCGAGGTTACCGGTGAACCGGCGATTTGTCCGTCCGTTCCGCCGCCGCCGGGTCAACGGCACGGCAAAGCTTTCGTAGACTTTCAGAACGACGTGACGACCAAAGACCTCGCCATCGCCGTGAGTGAAGGCTTACGCGCGATCGAGCATGTGAAACGCTACACCACGACCGGCATGGCGACCGATCAGGGGAAAACCGCCAATCTGAACGCGCTGGCCACGATTGCCGCGCTGACCGGCCGGCAGGTCCCCGAGATCGGTCTGACAACGTTCCGTCCGCCTTATACCCCGGTCACGTTTGGCACCTTGGCCGGGGCCGCGCGGGGCAGACTGTTCGAGCCTGTTCGCCGCACGCCAATCGAACAACAGGACGCGGTCTTCGAGGATGTCGGCACCTGGAAACGAGCGCACTATTTTCCGCTGCCGGGTGAAACAATGCGCGACGCGGTGGCTCGTGAATGCACCGCCATCCGGAACGGTTCCGGAATATTAGATGCGTCTACGCTCGGCAAGATCGAGGTCGTTGGACCGGATGCCGCCGAATTTCTGAACCGGATGTACACCGGCGAATTCTCGCGCCTGCGACCAGGTCGATGCAAATACGGTTTGCTTCTGGGCGAGGATGGATTCGTCCGCGATGACGGCGTGATCGCGCGGCTCGGGCCAGACCGGTTCCACGTCACCACCACGACGGGTGGCGCGGCCAGCGTGCTTCACCACATGGAAGACTATCTGCAGACCGAGTTTTCGCACCCGCGAGCCCGGCTGACCTCGACGACCGAACAATGGGCCGTAGTCGCGTTGCAAGGTCCGCGCTCCGCGGAAATCCTGGCGCCTTTCCTGGATGATATCGATCTGACCACAATGCCTCATATGAGCGTGCGTGAGGGACATTTCGCCGGTGCGCCGGTACGGCTGTTCCGCGTCAGCTTCACCGGTGAACTGGGCTTTGAAATCAACATTCCCGCGAATTACGCGCGATCGGCGTGGGATTTACTCCACGAGGCGGGTGCGACCCGTTACGGTACCGAGGCCATGCATGTCCTGCGCGCCGAGAAGGGTTTCATCATCGTGGGGCAGGAGACCGATGGAACCGTGACACCGGATGACCTCGGTCTGAGTTGGACCATTGCTCGGAACAAACCAGATTTTGTCGGCAAGCGATCACTCGCGCGCCCCGACATGGGGAGGGAGGACCGAAGGCAATTGGTGGGGCTACTGACCACCGACCCCGGGATCGTTCTGGAGGAGGGCGCGCAATTGACCGACGGGGGGACAATGTCCGTCGGTCACGTGACGTCGGCCTATCATAGCGCGACCCTTGGCCGATCGATCGCGCTGGCACTGGTGTCCGGCGGGCGATCGCGAATTGGAACGACGCTACGAGTACCGCTGCCGGGAGTGATCTTGGACGTCACAGTCGCGGCCCCGGCCTTTTACGACAGAGACGGAGAGCGAGCGATCCGGTCAATCTCGCTGACCCGATCGCGAATCCAAAGACGTACAGTCTCGGAGGCCACTATCATCCTGCCCGCGTTGCCGCCATGTCCCGCGGTGGAACTGACAGCAATGCCATCCATCGCGAAATTCAACGTCAGAACCGTGCAACAACTCGCGCCCAGCCTCGGTGCGTCCACGCGTGATGGTTATTCTGTCCTTCGGCTGGGGCCAGATGAATATTTGATTGTTGGCGATGCGCCGTCGTTACCAGTCGCCGATTCAGTCGTGGACGTTTCGCATCGCAGTACCGGCATTCGCATCTCCGGGCCGCGCGCCGCCTGGTGCGTCAACGCATTTTGCGCGCTCGATCTCGACCGCATGCCGGTGGACGGCTGTACCCGAACGCTTTTCGGCAAAGCCGAAATTATCCTCTGGCGCCGCGGCGAACAGGAATTTCACATCGAAACAGCTCTCTCATTCACGCCGTACGTGTGGGTTTGTCTCGAGGAGGCGCGCCGGGAATTCCTCTCGCCCGCCGCGGTGTGTTAATCTGCATCAAACCTAATGGAGGAAATCATGGATTTCACCGGCAAAGTCGCCCTGATCACCGGTGCGGGCAACGGCATCGGCCGCGCCTCGGCGATCGGTTTCGCCAGCCGTGGCGCGAAAGTCGTCATCGTCGACCGTGACAAGGACGCGGGTGAGGCGACCGCCGGAATTCTGCGCCAACAAGGCGGCGAGGCGCGGTTCGTCGCCGCCGATGTCACGCAATCCGCTCAGGTCCAGAACTATGTCAAAGCCGCGCTCGACGCTTATGGGTCCATCGATTGCTTCTACAACAACGCCGGGATTGAAGGCTCGGTCGCGCCAACCGCCGAGTACGATGAAGAGATGTTCGATCGCGTCATGGCGGTGAATGTTAAAGGTGTGTTCCTTGGCTTGCGGCACGTGTTACCGGTGATGATCAAACAAGGGCGCGGCGCGGTGGTGAACACCGCCTCGGTCGCCGGACTGGTCGCGTCACCTTGTATGCCGGCCTACGTGGCATCGAAGCATGCCGTGATTGGTCTGACGAAGACCGCCGCGGGCGAGGTCGCGCGGTCTGGCGTGCGAGTCAACGCGGTCTGCCCGGGACCGATTGATACGAGAATGATCCATTCGCTGGAATCGATGCTCAATCCCACCGATCCAGGCAGCGTGGGGTCGCGGTACCAGCAGAACATTCCGCTTGGCCGCTACGGCACAGCCGAGGAAATCGCCAATCTGGTGATATTCCTCTGTTCCGATCTCGCGTCGAACATCACGGGCGCGCAATATGTCGCCGATGGCGGCCGTACGGCGACCGGAGGCGCGGTCACCAACAACCTGATCCGCTGAACGCCATGACGCACAAAACCGTTCGCACCCGGGCGCTGGAAATCGCTTACGTTGAAACAGGCCCCGAGGACGGGCCTCCGGTCATTTTGCTGCACGGATTTCCGGACGACATCCACGCTTATGATGGCGCCGCGCCGCCTCTGGCTGAACAAGGCTGGCGCGTGCTGGTGCCGTATTTGCGCGGCTATGGTCCAACGCGGTTCCTGTTGTCCGGCACGCCGCGCTCAGGCGAGCAGGCGGCGTTAGGCCAGGACCTGCTGGATTTCATGGACGCGCTGGCGATTCCTCGCGCGGTGGTTGGTGGTTATGACTGGGGCGGGCGTGCCGCCTGCGTCGTCGCGGCGCTCTGGCCGGAACGGGTGCGGGCGCTGATGTCCATCAACGGCTACAACATCCAGAATATCGCGGCGGCATTGCAACCAGCGTCGGCGGCCCAGGAGCAGCGGCATTGGTACCAATGGTATTTCAACACAGAGCGGGGGCGGGCCGGTCTCACCGCGAATCGGCATGAAATTTGCCGGTTGCTGTGGCGAATGTGGTCGCCGAACTGGCAGTTCACCGACGCCGTTTACGACCGCACCGCCGCGAGTTTCGACAATCCCGATTTCGTCGACGTGGTGATCCAGTCGTATCGCCACCGTCATCAGAACGCGCCAGGCGACCCGGCATTGGAGCCAGTGGAGGCGCGGCTCGCCGGCCAACCCGCCATCACGGTGCCAACGATCGTTCTGCACGGCGAGGCCGATGGCGTGGGACCGGTCGCCGGTTCCGGAGCACACGCGAAGCACTTCACCAACAGCTATGAACGCCGGGTCATTCCGATCGCCGGTCATTTCCTGCCCAACGAGGCTCCGGAAGCGATCGTGCAGGCCATCACCGACCTTGGGAAGCGAAGCTGAGACTTGCGCGCCACGCCGCTGTGCCGTCATTCTGCGCCGCACAACAATCCGGCGAACGCCGGGGTACAGGAGAGGCCGATCATGACCACCGCATTGAACCGCCGGGCCCTGGCGGGCGCCGCCGCGCTTTCCGCGCTGACGCTGACCGGAACCGCGCGGGCGCAATCTTCGGCGCAGAGCACGTTCGACCGGGTCCGCGGCGATAAGGTTTTTCGGATCGCCGCACTGCCTGGAGAGCTGCCCTATTTCTCAAAGGACATCACCACCGGCGAATGGAGCGGTGCCTGTATCGAGATGGCCAAGGACATGGCCAAAGTGTTTGACGCCAGGCTGGAATACGTCGAGTCCACCTATGGCAATTCGGTGCTCGATTTGCAGTCGAACAAGATCGATCTCGCCTTCGCACTGAACCCGACGCCGGCGCGCGCGTTGTCGATCAGTTTCACGGAGCCGATGATCATCCATCCATTCGGCTGCGTCGCCCGCAAAGGTCTGGAGCCCAAAACCTGGGCCGATATCAACAAGCCGGACATCAGGATTGTTTACGACATCGGATCGCTGCATGAGACCGCCGCGAAGCGCTACGCTCCGAATGCGCAACTAACCGGTTTCAAGAACCGTGACGAATGCTTGCTCAACATGCAATCCGGCCGCGCCGACGTCCATATCCTCGCCGCCATCCTGGGCCTTTCTGAAGTGGGCAAGAACCCGACGATCGGCGCGTTCCACCTGTTGACCGAACCGTTGGTCGCGCTGCCGACCTGCCTTGGGATCCAGCGTGAGCCGGACACACGGTTCAAAGAGGTCATCAACGCCTGGATCGCGATGGCGCGCGGCAGTGGGCAGATCCGCGAATGGATGCTGCAGGGGCTCGAGAAGGCAGGCGCGTCCCGCGATCAGGTGCCGGCGGCGCTGACCTTCTGAACGGGTAGCCAGTCCCATGCATTACCAGTGGGACTTCCTGTTTCTGCTGCGCTACGCACCGTTGTTCTGGAAAGGTGTGGCGTTCACTCTCGGTTACACGGCTGGATCGATATTCCTCGGTCTCATATTGGGTTTGTTGATCGGAATGGGCCGTCTGGCCCAGCCGAACGTGACGAATTTAAAGTTGCTGCCGTTCAGACTTTGGTTGCTCTCGGCCAATTTCTGGCTGATGCCGATGCAGTGGCTGTTGATCGCGTTCGTTGAGGTGTTCCGCTGTACGCCGCTGTTGGTGCAGATCGTCTGGGTGTATTACGCGCTGCCCGTGCTTTTGGGTGTGCAAATCCCCGCCACCGTCGCCGCGGTGCTGACCCTGTCGTGCTACACGGGTGCGTTTTACGCGGAAATATTCCGCGGCGGCATCGTTTCCATCGAACGTGGGCAGTGGGACGCCGCGCGCGCTCTTGGGCTGCGTCCGTTGACGATGATGCGTCGGGTGATTTTGCCGCAGGCGGTGCGGCGGATGATCCCGCCGTTCGTCAACCAGTCGATCACGCAGTTGAAAAACACATCACTGGTGTCGACGATCGCTGTGCCTGATTTGCTGTACAACGGCCAGTTGATCACCGCCGACACCTATCGGCCGCTGGAAGTTTATACGGTCGTCGCGGTCATTTACTTCGTGCTGCTGTTTCCCAGCACGATGCTCGCGCAATGGTACGAGAAACGATTGCAGAAAGATCGGTAGCGATCAGAACGAGTCATCGGACCCACCGCCGCCGCTGTCGCCACCGCCGGAATCCCAGCTACCGCCACCGTCACTGCTATTGTCGGCCCCGGATGCATCCTGAGGTGGCTGCTGATCCCAGGACCCATTATCGACGTAATCCTGATTGGACGGCGCCGCCGCTCCGGCGGAATTGTCCCAGGCGCCCTGGTCCGTCACCGCCGGGGCTGGCGCGCCCCATGGACTGCCTCCGGCGCCGAAGGATTGGCCGCCGCCCCAGGAACCACCCATGTGACCGCCGCCGGTGAACATGTTGGTCAGCATGTTGCCCACCACCATGCCGCCCGCGACTCCCGCCGCGGTCGTCAGCGCCGAGCCCAAAAATCCCGAACCGGAGCGTTGGAACATGCCCGGTTGATAGCCCGGCGCGTATTGCGGCGGAGGCGGAGCATAACCGGGCGGTGGCGGAGCATATCCTGGTGGCGGCGCTGCCTGCTGCCCGCCCCACGGCCCAGGATTGGGTGGAGGAGGCGCCGCCTGCTGGCGCCCGCCGCCAAAAAGTCCGCTGAAAAACCCGCCGCTTTGCTGCGGAGGCGCCTGCTGCGCGGCCTGCTGAAGCTGGTGCAGCCGGGCCTCCATCTCCGCGATCCGGTTTTGCGCCTGGATCAGCCCTTGTTCCTGCACGAACGCCAGTTGGGTCATGCGATACGCGGTTTCCGGATAGCGCTGGAACATCTGCGCGATCAGAGTATTAGCCTCCGGATCAACCGGCGGCAGTGACGCCGCCTGAGTTGCCGGCACAGAGCCGCCGGCGGCGATACCCGAGGGCGCGGGCGCGCCGCCGACCCGGGCGATGAACTGAGAGATGATGTCACGTTCTTCGTTGGTCATGCGGATCCCCAATTGGGTCATTGGTTCTGGGTTGTTCGTCATGCGTTCACTATCGCGCGATGTGGCACCGCGCCGTCTTTTGTTCAATGGCTGAACAGGTGCAGCCGCCGATCTTCGATGACGGGACAGCGATCCATCACCACCGTGATTCCCGCCGCCCTGGCCCTTGTCGCGGCTTCTTGGTCCACGACATCGAGTTGCATCCAGATCGACGTGGCGCCCAGGCGGATGGCGTCGTCCACCAGGGCGCCGGTATGGCTCGTGTTGCGGAACACATCGACCATCTCCAGCGGGGCGGCGTCGTCCAGGCGAGCGACCACCGTCCGTCCGTGCAACGTCTGGCCCTCCAGCATCGGGTTGACCGGTGTGACGTCGAATCCGTGCCCCAGCAAAAACCGCATCACGCCATGCGAGGCGCGCCAGGGCTTCATCGAGGCGCCGACCAGAGCGATCCGATGTGTCGTTGTCAGCAGTTTCCGGATCGACTCGTCGCTTTGTCCGTCGACGCTCATGTCTCCGCCTTATCGGCGCCAATCCAGCCGGGGTTCGGCGCGTTGCGGCCGCGGCGGCGGCTCGTTCCGGCGTACTGGGCGGGCATTGGGCGGCGGAGGCGCCCGATCCTCAAGCGCCGGCCCGCCCGGTTCCTGGTCGTGCGTGTTGTAAAGTTCGTGGGGGGCCGGCGGGATTGGGGGGCGACTCATGATCCGGTCCACGCGGGGTTCGTGCATCCTTGGCGGGTAGACGTCGTCATAGTCAGGCCCGGGAATGGCGACCGCGGGAAGCCGCAGGGCGACGTGGCGAATTTCGTTTTGGATTTCGTCCAGACGCGCCTCAATGACCTCCAGGCGGCTTTTCACGCCGAATACGCTGAACGGCATGAACAGGAACGACAAAGCCCACAGCAGGGCGGGCACCAGCAAGGCCAGCGGTACCCACCAGGGCAGCCAGTCCGGGAGATTAAGCGTCTGCAGCATGGGTGACTCCTGGCATGAACCGTGGCGTCGTACCAACCGCTTTTTGTGGCTGATCCGGCTGACCGCCGGTAGGCGTTATTCTACCCCGGCCATCACCCCCATGGTGTTACCGATTGAGCGGTGCAACACGAGATCGGCCATTCGGTCCAGGGGTGTCGGCTCCCGGTTGATGATCACCAGTGACGCGCCGTTGCGTTTGGCGAGTTCCGGGAACCCGGCGGCGGGATACACGACCAATGACGAGCCCAGTACGATGAACAGGTCGGCGAGCAAGGTTTCCTGCTCCGCGCGGCGCATTTCGTTGACCGGCATGGACTGCCCGAAGGAGATCGTGGCGGTTTTCACCCAGCCTCCGCAGGCGCAATGCGGCACGATGTTGTCGCGCTCGAAATCCACCCGGAGATCGGCGATCTCATAGCGTTGCGCGCAGTCCAGGCAATGCGCGTAGGTGGTGTTGCCGTGCAGCTCGATGACTTTCGAGTCCGGGATGCCGGAGTCCTGGTGCAGTCCGTCGATGTTCTGGGTGATGATCGAGGTCGCCTTGCCCGAGCGAATGAGTTCGGCGCAAGCGCGGTGGCCTCGGTTGGGGGCGGCCTGACGGAACGTGTCTTCCATGTCGAAACGGCGCTTCCAGGTCTCCCGGCGGGCGTCGTCCGAGCGCATGAAGTCGCGGAAATCGATCGGCGCGTTCTTGGTCCATACGCCGCCGGGGCCGCGGAAATCAGGAATGCCGGATTCGGTGCTGATGCCCGCGCCGGTGAACAAGACGACCCGGTCAGCGGTGTCGATCAGGCGGGAGAGTTCTTCCAGGTCGTCGTGCATGAGGGGTCCCTGGGTAATCGGTAAGAGTCAGGCGCGGGCAACAGGAACATAGACTCGTCCGTCAAACAACCGTCGCGCCGTGCGGTAAAACGCACCGCTGTGCGCCGTCCAAACGCCACTTCGATCCTGGCTGACCTCGGCATCGACGGTCAGGATGCCCGACGGCATGCCGATCCGCACGGACTCTCCGGCGTTTGGTCCCAGCGCCTGATTGACCAGAGTGCCCCGTATCCGCGCCGCGACGCCCGTGCACAACGAGGCGGTCAGTGGTAACGCCCGGTGCGGCTGGCCATTCGACAGAAACCGCACAGTCAAATCTACCTGATCCGCCGCGATCGCCTCTCCCGACAACGTTGGCGCATCCATCGGAGGCGCCACGAAGCCAATGATCGGCACGCCATTGATTGACCGCGCCTCCTCCTCGTCCCGCGCGATCCCCATGGCGACAGACGCGGCGCGGCGAATGCGCTGCAGTTTCGCCAGCAGTTCGACGTTCTGATCGAGCGCCTCCGGCAATTCGAGGCCGGTCAGACCAAGGTCTTTCGCTTGCACGAACACGCAGGCGTTGGCGGCGTCGACCATCGATACCGGAATGATCCCAATGTCCGGCACCATCAAAGCATCGACCGGATTGCCTGTCGGCAGCAATTTGCCGGTGGTCGCGCCTCCCGGCGACAGAAAGTCGAGCCGGACCGGCGCGCCGGTGCCCGCCACGCCCGGGATCGCCATGTCCCCATCCGTCGCCGCGCGGCCATCCACCAGCGGGAACGTCGAGCGGATGATCTTCCGCGTGTTGGTGTTGAATATCCGCACCACGGCCTGGTCGCCGTTCGGACGCAGCAGTCCTTCGTCCACCGAGAACGGCCCGACCGCCGAACTCATGTTCCCGCAATTGCTCCGATAGTCCACCACTGCTTCGCGGATCTGAACCTGGGCGAAGGTGTAGTCGATATCGGCATCATCGCGCTGCGATGGCGCCAGCACACAAACCTTCGACAGCGAGGAAATCCCGCCACCCATGCCATTCAACTGGCGACCGTTCGGATCCGGGCTGCCCATCGCGGCGAGAAAGATCGGATCCCATTCGTCGCGCGGCGGCAGATCTTTGGCATGGAACATGATGGCGCGGCTGGTGCCGCCTCGCATGAACACGGCGGGGAACGCGTGCAGCGGCATCGAATGCCTCCTGTGTCAGAACCCGAATGCAACCCGATTCGTGTTGGCATTCCGCAGGTTGCGGTACCGGGCCAATGCGAGCAGCGGGAAATACAACCTATAACCATGGTAGCGCAGGTAGAACACCCGGGGAAATCCGACCGCATTGTAAGGCTGCTCGGTCCATTCGCCGTCCGAGCGGTTGGTCGCCGTCAGCCAGGCAACGCCGCGTGCGACGGCCGGGTGGTCCGCCTCTCCGGCCGCCATCAGGCCGAGTACGGCCCATGCGGTGTGACTGGGAGTGGATTCTGCATAGCGGCCGGGCGGAGCGGAGCGGTAGGTTTCCTCGTCTTCACCCCAACCACCGTCGTCGCGCTGCACCGACAGAAACCAGTCGACGGCCCGGCGGATCATGGGATCGCCGTGATTGTAGCCAGCGGCGTTCAGTGCGCACAGCACGGACCACGTGCCGTAGATGTAATTGGTACCCCAACGGCCGAACCAACTGCCATCGGCTTCTTGTTCGCGGCGCAGGAACGCCAAAGCGCGCGCCATCACCGGATCGTCCGCCGGCATTCCGATCTGAGCCAGAAACGAAACGCAGCGCGCGGTGACATCGCTGGTGGGTGGATCGAGCAGCGCGCCATGATCCGCGAACGGAATGTGATTGAGATGGAGATGGATGTTCTCCGGTTCAAACGCACCCCAGCCCCCGTCGAAGCGGCCTGCGCCTTTCGACTGCATGCCGATGATCCATTCGCGCGCGCGCGCGATTGACTCGTCGTATGCCGGATCGCCGTTCCGGGCGAGCAACATACCCACGACGGCGGTGTCATCGACATCCGGATAGTGCGGATTCTCATATTGAAACGCCCAACCTCCTGGGCGCAGGCCGGGCCGGCGGACGTCCCAATCACCGGAGACGTTGGTAATTTGCTTACCCAGAAGCCAGCGGCAGGACAGATCAACCGGGATGCCGGCTTCCAGCATGGCGTGTCCGGCGAGGCCGGTGTCCCACACAGGTGACAGGCAGGGCTGACAGTACGCCCGGTCATCGAATTCGACGAGCAGTTTCCGCACCGCGCGCCAGGCGATGGCGGCGCTGGGGTGATCCGTTGGAAAGCCCAACGTGTCGAACATCATCACGCTGTTGGCGATGGCGGGATAGATACCGCCCAATCCGTCGTCGCCATTCAATCGCTCGGTGACGAAAGCGACGGCGCGGCCGATTGAACGTTGCTGCCACAGAACGGAGAACGGCGGTCGTGCCACGCGTAGGATGCTGTCGAGCTGTCTAAAGAATCTGCCCCAGTTCGACCGGTATGGCCCCCTGATCCAATCGCGCACCTGGTCAGGTTGGGTGCGAAACAATTCCCGAATGTGTACGCCGCGCGGGTTGCGGGCAATCGGACGTTTCGCCATCAGCACCAGCAGCGGTACGACCACGGTGCGCGACCAATAGGAAATCTTCGACAAGTGAAACGGGAACCATCGCGGTAATAGCATGATCTGGATCGGCATCACCGGAACCGCTCGCCATGGGACCTGACCAAACAACGCGAGTTGGGCTCGGGTGAAAACATTGGTTCGCTCGGCGCCGCCCGCCGCCAGAATGGCGTCACGTGCACGCCGCATGTGTGGCGCATCCGGATCGTCGCCGATCGCCTTTAGCGCGAAATAGGCTTTGACACTGGCGGAAATTTCGAACGCTCCGTCGTGAAACAGGGGCCAGCCGCCGTGCGCGCCTTGAATGCCTCGCAGATACACCCCGATTTTCGCCTGGAGCGAGGCGTCGATCCGGTCGAGGAAATGTTCCAGCAACACATATTCGGCCGGGATCGTGGCGTCCGCTTCCAGCTCGAATACCCAATGGCCGTCGGGCTTCCGGTGCCGGGTCAGTGCCGCCGCCGCCGCCTCGATCACCACATCCAGCGCAGGGTTCGCGACCGTGGAATCAGTCATCATTCGGAGAGAGTTTCTTCTTCCGGCGCCGCTTCGGAACCTTTGGAGGATTGAGGATCAACTTCACCGCGGTGACGCCGGAGCGGACCGCGCCCTCGATCGTCCCCGGCAGGCGCGTGTCTGTCCAATCTCCGCACAGTGCCAGATTTTCGATGTCGGTTTCAGCGCCCGGCCGGCGTTCCTCCTGCACCACGTTGGCGACGATGGTTGCCCGCCGCTCCTTGATGACCCGATAGGGCGGAACCGTGCTGGCGTCCGCCTCGTCGAGATCGAGCGCTTTGGCGACGTTCTTCCAGATCGAAATCGCGAGGTCGTCGGCCGGGCGGTCGATGATTTTGTTCGCCGCGCTGACGGTCACCGACACATGATCGCGCTTCATGAAAATCCACTGAGCTGTCCCGTTGACCAGTCCCGCGAACCCAGCTTCGGCGATGTCTCCTTCAGGCTGCAATACGATCTTGAAATGCACATTGAGGATCGACTCGAAAGCATCCGGTACCGTGACGTTTGGCAGGAGTTCCCCCGCGACCCATGGCGGCACACCGAGCACCACCGAGTCATCGGATTCCAAGGGCACTGGTCCCTCGGTCGTCTCCAGAGCGGTCGCACGTCCGCGGACGACGGTGATACCAGTGATGCGGCGGTTGAACTGGATATCGGCACCACGTTTGCGCAATGTCTCGATGGCGGGATCGACCAGGGCTTCGGACAATCCGTCCTTCGCCAGCCGCGGCATACTGGCCTTGCCGCCTTTCATCAGGGTCTCTCGCAGCACCGCGCCAAACAGGCAGGCCAGGGCCTCATGTGGCCTTGTGTTCAGGACGGCGACGGAAAACGGTTCCAACATCAGCCAGTAAAGCGAGTTATGCCGCATCGTTTCGGAGATAACGGTGTCGTCCCACTCGCGGCCCACTTTGCGCAGCGCGAGGTGCTCGCTGGCGGTGGTTTTCGGTACCCTCCGGTCAGCAAACAAGAGCCACAACGGTATCCGCCCGCGGCTGGGGCGAAGCGTCCACTCGCGGCCGGTCTTCAGGTCGACGAAGGGAAAGACGGGCTTCTTCGGTCCGGTGATCCGGTCCCGCGCGCCGATCGCGTTGATATAGGCAAAGGCGGACTTGTTTCCCGACATCAGCAGGTGATTGCCGTTGTCGAGGCGTATGTCGAGCTCGGAGTCGAAGTAAGACCGGCATCGCCCGCCGCCCGCCGCGGTGGCCTCGTACAGGGTCACCTGGCGGCCCGCCCCGGTCGCGGTGATCGCCGCCGAAAGACCGGCGAGACCGGCACCGATGACATGGATTCTGCTCATTTGATCTGTTGTTTGCCCGAAGATAGGTCAACTTCGCAATGGATCGTGCCGCCACCCACCACCGGCGCCCGCACGTGGGCCGGTGGGCGGCTCAGCCCGCGAGCACGCGAAGGGCCGTCAGACCCTCGGCCAGCAGGCGAGTCAGGCCAGGCAACGGCAGTGCCACACAGCCCTCGGTCGGCGCGAGGTCGGGCCGTGCCACGTGCAGGAAAATCGCCGAGCCGCGCCTTTTGACCACCGGCGTGTCGTTCCAACCCAGTACCGCGACGATGTCATAGACCTCATCCCGCCGCCATAATTCCTCGTGTCTCGCGTCATGCGGCAGGTGAACGAAACGGTTGTAGTCGCGCGACGCGGGATCGTCGCACCAACCATCGGAGGCCGCGATCGGCTCGATTGGCATCGCGCAACGCGGCGGCGGTACGCGATCAGCCCGGTACAAGATCCGCCGCAAGGGTAGCAGACCCTCTGGGGTGGCGCCGTCGCCTTCTTCCTTGTCCACGCGCACGCCGCCTTTGCCCAGGGCACAGCGCAAGGTCTGGCCACGCCAGATCAGACGTCCGTCGGCGTGAACAACCGCTTCCATTCGGCAGGCTCCAAATCAATGGCGGGTTGATGGGGTCGCGGCGCGTCCGGTTCAAGGCCTCGTCACGCAGGTTACGCCTTGGCCGGCCGGCGCCCGATCAGCTCGTCTGCGGCGTTATCTTGCAGCTTCCGCGAGGATCAACGGAGATTGAGTCGGTTTTGCCGGAGCGCGTGGGGCTCGGGAAATTCATCGTCGGGCGCCCGTTGACGACATCCCCGAGCACATCGATCGATGTCGCGCCAACCACCTGAACGCCGCCCGTACAGACGACGGAAAGCGTAACCGACGGCTTTCCGCCGCCGCAGCCAGCGAGCAACAGCGGGATAACCAGCCAGGCCAGTCGACGCATCAGGATTCCTCCACGGGCGAAGTCCTTGTTGACAGCGGCTTGATGACCCGGCCTGGACCCGCGGCGCGAGCGTAACAGACTGAGCGCCCATGCGGGAGTCGGCTCAGGAACCTTGTAGCGCCGCCTCTTTCTCCAGCTCCGCGACGCTTCGGCCGAACTTCTGCACGCTGCGGAACCGGCCGACCAGGTAGTCACCGGATTTGATGGGTGCATGTTTCGGCGGGTTTTGCTCCGACTGGCAGGTCGGCAGACAGGCGACCGGTGCATCGTAGTCGAGATTGAAAAACGTCGGAATCGAATACCGCTCACGGCCGGTCCGATTCACCACACGATGCAGGTTGGAGACATACAGATCGTTCGTCCACACCTTGAACATGTCGCCAAGGTTGATGACGAAAGTCCCCGGGATATGCGGCGCACCGACCCACTCGCCGTCCCGCTTGCGCAGTTCCAGCCCGCCAATCGGATCCTGGGTCAGCAGCGTGATCATTCCGTAATCGCTATGCGGCGCCACCCCGAAGTTTCGCTCATCGATCAACTGGGCCGGCGGATAGTGGAACAACCGCGTCTGCACCATCGGTTTGCGGCAATAGCGCAGGAAAAAATCCTCCGGCAGCGCCAGGCTGGCCGCGAACACACGCAGCAGCCGCTTCCCGAGAGCCAGTGTTTCGGCGAAGTACGCCTCGGCGGCTTCACGCAGCCACGGGTGCGCCTTGGGCCAGCGGTTGGGGCCGTGCAGCGGCAGACCCGCCGCGACGTCGGGGTCGTCGAGCGGCAAATCAAGCGCCAGTTCGTAGCTTTCCTTCAGATCGGGTGCGTAGCCCGGATGCTGATTGATGCCTTGCGGCATGAAGCCTCGCCGGAACCGGTCGTCGATCTTTATCTTCAACCGCTCCTCAAGCGGGAGATCGAAGTAGCGCCGCGTGGCCGCGAAAACGTTGTCAATCACCGCGTCCGGCACGCCATGGTTCTTCACATAGAAGAAGCCAATCGTTTCACAGGCATGGCGCAGCCGCGCCGCGAGCGGCTCCAGATCCTGGCCCGAGAGCAATGGGGTCAGATCAAGGATCGGCACCTCATCGGCGGTGGCGGCACGGGGAATGTCACTCATGCGGAAATACTCCGATCAGGCGCCGACGGTGCGATCACCAGTATAGTCCATCCAGAATACCACGCGGCGCTGCAACCCCGTCACCAGGGAATGCAGACCGATTCCAAGCACCGACAGGATTAGCAGGATCGCGAAGACTCCGGCCATGTCCAGATTGAAATCGCGCTGCAGGATCAGGTAGCCGAGCCCGGCTTGCGCGCCGACGAATTCTCCAACAATGGCGCCGATCACCGCGAGCACGATCGCCACGTCCAGGCCGACAAATATGTACGGCAGGGCCTGGGGAAATCGCACGAGGCGGAAGATTTGCCAGCGCGATGCGGTGAGCGCGATCAGCAGTTCGACCTGATCGCGCGGCGCGGCTCGCAGTCCGACGATGGTGTTGGCCAGCACGGGAAAGAAAGCGATCGTCGCCGTGATGATCACCTTTGAGGTCATGCCGTAACCGAACCAGATCACGATAATGGGGGCGATCGCCACCTTCGGCACTGTCTGAAACGCGACGATGTAAGGATAAACCAACCGCTCCATCAGCGGAAACAGCCCGACCAGCACGCCCCAGGCGAGGCCGAGTACCGCACCGGCGAGAAATCCCATCACGACCTCGCCAAAGGTCACCAGGAACTGCGCGGGCAATTCGCCAGTGACGATGCCATCTCGTAGCGCTCCCAGCACGGCGAGCGGTGCCGGGATGACGATGGGCGGAATCGTGAAAAACCAGATCGCCCATTGCCAGGCGGCGAGGAACAGCACCGCCATCATTACTGTCAACAGCAGATCCGTCCGCCGCCCGCCTGGCTTCATGTGTCCAGCGCTCCCAACGCGCCGAAATGGCCTCTGATCGCTTCCGTGAGCACGCCAAATTCTGGTGTACTCATCATCGAGAGTGCGCGCGGGCGTGGCAACGCGACGCTGATGGTATCGATGATGCGGCCGGGCCGCGGCGACATGACGATGACGCGGTCGGCGAGGAACACCGCCTCGGGAATGCTGTGGGTGACCAGCATGATGGTCTTCCCGTTGGTAGCCCAGATGCGCAGCAGGTCGAGATTCATCTGCTCCCGCGTCATCGCGTCGAGGGCACCGAATGGCTCATCCATCAGCAGCAAGTCGGGATCATGCACCAGCGCGCGAACGATGCCGACGCGCTGTTGCATCCCACCGGAAAGCTCCGCCGGATAGCGGCTCGCGAAGCCATCAAGTCCGACCATGCGCAATAATTCGTGCGCACGCTCCAGATGCGCGGCGCGGCCGCGGCGCTGGACGTCGATCGGCAGCAGCACGTTCTCCAGCACCGTTCGCCATGGCAGCAGAACCGGTGCCTGGAACACGACGCCGACATGGCGGGAAGGTCCGGTAATCGCCGCGCCTCCCAGCGTCAGGCTGCCAGTGCCGCCTGGCAGAATGCCAGCCATGATCTTCAGCAATGTGCTTTTGCCACAGCCGCTTGGTCCGACAACGGTGACGAACTCGCCACAACTTATGTCGAAGTCCACATCCTTCAACGCGACGATCGGTTCCCCATCCTGTACCGGATAAATCTTGTTGAGCCGCACCGCCCTGATCAGTGGCGGCGACGGCACGGTCACATCCGGCACGCTTCTGCCTGCGCGCGCACGGCCGCGGCGTCAAAATCGTTGATCTTCTGAAAGAAGTTGGGAATTGTCGGCATGTACACTGTTGGATCGATGCTCTGAGGGATGAGGCCCGCCGTCTGCATGAATGTTTGGATTCTTCCGTATGCCTCTGGCGTGGCGTTGCCCCAGAGCTTGCCGCCATTCAGGTCGAAGGCTCCGCGCATGGCGACCATTTGCAGGCGCAGATTGTTCATGTCCCAGCGGATCAGCGTTGCCTGATCGGCGCCGGTCGGCCGGTTGTTCGGCCATTTGGCCCAGAAGATCTTCCGTTGGCAATCCGGATTAGCCATGACGAATACCGAGGCTTTGGCCGCGCCTCGCGCGATCGCCTCGACCATCGCCGGATCGGTATCGATGGTCTTCTGCAACGTCGACAAGGTGAAATCGGGATAGTGAGCCCAATCGGCGCCTTGGAAATAACGCAGTTTCAGGCCGGCGTTTTCGAAGCTTGCCAGCGCCGCGCCCCAATACAGCAACGCCTGCACGCGATTATTGCGCAGTGCATCGACTGGCGGCGCGCCGAGGCCAAGCGGAATCAGTTGCACATCCTTATCGGGATCAATCCCGTTGGCGTGGAAATACGATTTCATGAAGGCGATGCCGCCGGTCGCAAGGCTGAACACGCCGATCGTCTTCCCCTTGAAGTCTTTCGCTTCGTGGATGTCACTTTCCTCGGGCACGGCGAGCGCCCAATCCAGGATCCCGTTGTTCATCACCACGCGGGCCGGAATGTTGTTTACCACGTTGGCCTGGATCACGACCGAGGAGTTCATCTGCGCGAACTCCACGTTGCCCGCGACCATTTGCTGCAAACATTGCAGCGAAGCGCCGACCGGCAACACCTCGACATCGTAACCTTCGTCGCGCCACCAGCCCAGAGCGACCGGTATCGTGAGCCAGGGATAGGTCAGATTTAGCACGCTTGTGCCGACGGCGATCCGTACCTTTTTAAGCGCGCTCTGGGCGATCGCCGGTTTGGCGAGAGAAGCGGGGAGACACAAACCAGCACCGGCCGCGAGCAGCGCGCGACGCGAAGGGAAAGAAGCGGTGGACATAGAGAGATTCCTGAACGAGGGAGTTAGAGTTCTTTCCGATCCGGCCGCATCAGTCGATACGCCTTCATTGTCATTGCGAGCGAAGCGACCTGCCTGCGCGAAGCCGCTTCGGCGAAGGCAGGAGCAATCTCCATCAGGAGAGACAGGCAGATTGCCGCGTCGCTCCGCTCCTCGCAATGACCAAGGAGGAGAACTCGCGCGGAACCAGTCTGACAGGGAACAACGCTAGTCGAGCATATGGCCGAACCGGACCGCCTTCGTCGCCAGGTAAGAGTCATTCACATCGTTTGGTGCGAACGCATGTGCCTCGCGGCCGATCACCTCGATACCGCAGGCCGTCAGCCCAGAGATCTTGTCCGGATTGTTGGTCAGCAGCCGGACCTTGGTGATACCCAAAGCAAGCAACATATTGGCGCCGACAAGGAAGTTCCGCTCATCCGCGCCCCAGCCCAAAACACGGTTGGCATCCATCGTGTCGAGGCCTCGGTCTTGCAGTGTATAAGCGCGCAGCTTGTTGACCAGACCGATCCCGCGCCCCTCCTGCGCCAGATAAAGCACAATCCCCGCCCCATCCTGGGCGATCCGACTGATCGCGCCGCGCAATTGCTCCCCGCAATCGCAGCGCATCGAGCCCAGAAGGTCGCCGGTGAAGCATTCGGAGTGAATGCGGACGAGCGGAGACTCCGCTGTTTCCGGCCGGCCGATGACGATGGCCAGATGTTCGATCGCGGATCCCTCGGCTCGGAATGCCACGACCCGGGAGTCCGGCGCGTCCACCAACGGCACTGGGGCCGAGGCGACGATGCGTAAGCCCGCGCCCTCTAGCGCCGGGTAGTCGAGGACATCCTGGGGGCGCACACTGATCAGCGCGCGGTCCACGAGATCGGTGGCGGAGACGGGGGTGACGGCGAGAACGGCGGGCAACAGGCGGCCCAGTTTGGCCAGGGCGATCGCGGCGGCGGCTCCCTCCGGAGGATCGACCGGTCGCATGCCGGTCGTGGCCGGCTGTTCCGCGGTTGGATCGGCCAACCCACGTAACGCGGTGGGATTGGCGAGTGCGGCCGGCAGGACAGCGGCGATGACTTCGGTATCCGCGTCGGCGGGGCGGCGCAGAACGGCGGCGCCTCGCACGGGGGCGAACAAAATGACCGGGGGCGCGGCGCCAAGGGCGGCGAGTTCGGCCATGCTTTCTACTCCGGCTGTCTCGGCCGCCAGCAATAGCAAAGGGTTAGCGCCCTCCAGCAGAACCGGCACGCCGCGGCGAAGGTCCGAGGCCGCGCGGTGGACGCGGCGCAAGGTCCGGGTCAGGTTGTCGGCGCCTTCGCGGGGGCTCGAAAATATGGTCATGGTCTCTGATAGTGGTGCCTGAACCATTTTGGAACAATCCCGGCAAAATTTCGTCACGTTTGATCTCTAGTTACACTGCGATGACGCGTCCGGATTCCGGAGCGCCCATGCAAAGGACCAACTCGCGATGACATATGTGCGGACGATCCTGATCGTCGACGGTGATAACGCGACGCGAGAAACGCTGCGCGAGCAATTGACCCGCGACGACGCTTTCGCGGTGGTCGAAGCATGCAGCGCGCGCGAGGCGGAACGCTGTATGACCGCGCGGGATGAGCCTTTCGCGGCGGTGATCATAGACGCCGCCTTGCCGGACGGCGATGGCCACGAGGTTTGCGCCCAGTTGCGCGCCAAAGGCCTGTCGATGCCGGTCATCCTGATGAACGGGACCACTCAGTCAGGCCCCGAGGATGACACGATCAGCATCGCCAAGCCGTTCCGGCTGAGCGAATTGATGGCTCGCCTGCGCACCCAGCTCGACGCCAGGGAGGCGAATGGCTCGCACGGTGAGCCGGTCACGATCCGGATCGGACCGTACGATTTCAGTCCCGAGGACAAGTCGCTGCGGCACGATGCCGACAATCTCCGCATCCGGCTCACTGAGAAAGAGGCCGCGATTCTGGCGTTTCTGCATACGAATGAACGCCCAGTGCCTCGCCGTGAGTTGCTGAAAGAGGTCTGGGGCTACAATCCGGCGGTCACGACTCACACGTTGGAGACCCACATCTACCGGCTGCGCCGCAAGATCGAGGCGGATCCCGCGCGGGCTCGCCTGCTGGTCACCGAGGCCGGCGGATATCGCCTCGCGGCCCGGTAATCACCCGAGGCCGCCCGCTCCGGTGGCCTCCGTCAGCACCTGCGACGCCGCCATGTGGTGCAGTCCGAATGCCTGAGCGACCGCCGGGTGGATCACCTGGCGGTCGTGAATGTTCAGGCCCTCGCGCAAATATGGATCGTCCAGCATCGCCCGCCGCCAGCCTTTGCCGGCAAGTGCCATGACAAAGGGTAGCGTCGCATTGGTAAGCGCATAGGTCGAGGTGCGCGGCACCGCGCCCGGCATGTTGGTGACGCAATAATGCACGACGCCTTCCTCGATATAAGTTGGCGCGGAATGCGAGGTTGGGCGGCTGGTCTCAAAGCAGCCACCCTGGTCGATGGCGATATCGACAAGCACGGAACCGGGCCGCATTTGCCGCACCATCTCACGGCTGACCAGCTTTGGGGCGGCGGCACCCGGCACCAGCACCGCGCCGATCACCAGGTCGGCGGCCACGACCGAGCGCTCGATCGCCTCGGCGGTGGCGAAGAGAGTGGTGGCGCGAGCGCCGAATTGCAGATCGAGCTCCTTTAGCCGGGGAATCGAACGGTCGATGATGGTTACCGACGCCTCCAGGCCGGCGGCCATGCGCGCTGCATTGGTGCCGGAAACGCCGCCGCCGAGGACGACCACCTTGGCGGGCGGCACGCCAGGCACGCCGCCGAGCAGGATGCCGATGCCGCCTTGTTCCCGCTCCAGGCAATGGGCACCGACCTGGATGGCCATACGGCCGGCGACCTCGCTCATCGGCGCGAGTAATGGCAGGGCGCCGAACCGATCGGTCACCGTCTCATAGGCGATGCAGGTGGCGCCGGAGTGGATCAGACCTTCGGTCTGCGCCCTGTCGGCGGCCAAATGGAGATAGGTGAACAGCATCTGGCCGCGTCGCAGGCGGGCAATCTCCTCCGGCTGCGGTTCTTTGACTTTAACGATGAGTTCGGCGGTGTCGAAAATTGCCGCGGCGCTGTCGGCGATCGTGGCGCCGGCCGAGCGGTAGGCATCATCGCCATATCCGATGCCCAGACCGGCGGCGTGTTCGACCATGACCTGATGGCCATGGTGCGATAGCTCCCGCACCGCTCCCGGCGTCAATCCGACGCGGTATTCCTGGATTTTGATTTCCTTCGGCACTCCGATCCGCATGACTTCACCCCCAGGCTTCGCTCGGAATATGGGCGATGGATCGAGGAAATCAGCCCCGGTTGCGGCGGTTTTGGCGGGAATGACGAATCGATCGCGGCGGGCTGCTTGTCTGCTGTTATCCCCAACGCGCCAACCCATTCCGCCGCGCGTACCAGACCACGAAAACCAGCCACGCCAATTGCGGCGGCACCGTCAGATAAAGTGCGACGAGCTTCCAATCGCCGGAAGCCTTGAGAAACATAACGGCGCACAATCCGCCGAATGTGACGAACCCCCAATGGATCAAAGTCACAGCCACCGCCCGCACGCCTGATCTTTGGGCCACCTGATACAAATGTCCGCGATGCGGCTGGGTCACCCGCTCGCCCGCCAGGAAGCGGCGGACCAATGTGAACGCGACATCAAACAGCACCCCGGACAGCAGCATGGGGACCAACATGAATGACAACTCCGCGCCTTCGAACCGGCTCGCGACGACGCCCAGTACCGCGATCATGAAGCCGCAGAACTGGCTACCGACATCGCCCATGAAAATCCGCGCGCGCGGGAAATTGAACGGCAGGAAGCCGAGCAGCCCGGCGCCCAGGAGCCCGCAGGCAGCGTAGCAAAACGAACCACCGTAGCTCGCCGAGAACAATGCGAGAAACGTGCAGGCGATCAGCGTGACCCCCGCGGCGAGACCGTTCAGCCCGTCCATGAAATTGACCGCATTGGTCGTGAACAGCAGCCAGGCGACAGTCACGGGCAGGCCAACCCATCCGATATAGACGGGTCCAACATACGGAACGCTGTAGTCGTGGATGTAGATCCCGGTGCCGACCGCGACGAGAGCGGCCAGGGTCTGGACACTCAGTTTCACCTGAAACGACCAATCATACAGGTCATCCAGAAACCCCACCACGGCGATAGCGAAGGCGGCGGCGATGACTCCGAGGAAATACTCGTTCGCCAGGCGCGCGAATTGCGCGAAGCCGTAGAGCAGGATCAATCCGGCCAGAAACGCGGCGACGATACCTACGCCGCCACCTTTGGGAGTCGGCCGGTCATGCGCTTTCCGCGCCTCGGGCGTGTCCATCACGCGGAGAGCGATCATGGCGCGAACCACCAGCGCGGATAACAGGGCAAGTCCCAGGCCGAACGCGACGTGGCGTAGGATCGCGACGGATGTCATTTGCGGGCCTCCGGGGCGGATATGGGGACGTCGGCCGCCGCGAAATTATCCCGAAAGGCGGCACAAGGGATCGCGGCGAACATCGCGGGCCGCGATCCAGGTGCGACTCAGCAGGTAATTCCTCCCAGTTCGCCCTTGGCCCAATCCATCAACTCCTTGATGGTCTGGCCGGAAACGAGGCGGGCAACCATCCCCGGGATGACGCCGCGGTTCCACACCTGCACCAAAATCTCGGGCGGGCCGGACGATCCGGTGATGAAATATTCCGAGTCATGCCATGGGCGTAAAGGATAGTTGCAGATCGTGCCCCGCGGTGGCGCGGTCGCGGCCGCTGTCTTCAGCGCCCACCGGCGTGAAATGCGTCTGGTCATGGTTTATCGTTTCCTCCGCGGCCCTGCTTTGTCCGGTTGTCACGGTGATCGGCCCCGCGTGACTCGCTCGCCAGTATCGGGCGCCGCCGCGTAGCGTCAAGGCGAGGGTGACCCGGGGTATGAAGCCGATGCGGCATCGCGCTATAGAGCCGCATGCCCGCGGCGCGCTCTCTGATTCGGATCGCTGTCAATGTCGCCATCGATGGCGTTCTGGCGGCGGTGGCGGTCCCGGTGGCCTGGTGGATCACCGACCCTTCGCGAGCGATGCCCTCGCCCGTCTTCTGCGTGGCGACGGGCGCCGTCACGTTGCTGGTGGCCGGACTGCCGTTCCGCCTGTCCCAGCAATACTGGCGCTTCGCCGGCATGGGCGACTTGCTTACCGTCGCGGCGAGTGCCGCTCTGGGCGCCGCGCTGTTCTCGCTAGTACTATTGGTCGCCGGCCTGGGCCCACCGAGCGCGGGCTTCCCGCTCGCGCATGCTCTGACGCTGCTGGCTTTGCTCGGCGCGCCGAGGGTCGCGTACCGGTGGTTCCGGTCGCGTGATCCGAGCCCGGTGGCCGAGGCGGACGCCACCTCGGTGCTGGTGGTTGGGCCAACTGAGGATTGCGACCTGTTCCTGCGTGCCCTGGCCCGCGACCGGCGTCAGCGCTTCCGGGTCGAAGGCCTGTTGACACCTGGCGACCGCCCGACCGGGCGGCGCATCCAAGGCTATCCGATCCTGGGCGCCATGAAAGACGCCGGGACCATCCTGGAACGGCTGCGTGATGACGGAAGGCTGCCCGGAACCATCGTCATGGCGACGCCGGACATGCGGGGCGGATCGCTCGCCGCCGTCGTGGCGCAAGCGGACCGGTTCGGGTTGCGCGTGCGCCGCGCGCCTCGCCTGACCGAACTGGAGCATGGCGCCGAGCTGGGTGAACTTCGTCCCGTCGAGTTGCGGCCTATCGTGATCGAAGACCTGCTGAACCGCCCGCAGGTGCCGCTGGATCGGGATGGGATGGCGCGACTGATCCAGGGACGCCGCGTGATCGTCACCGGCGCCGGCGGCACGATCGGCAGCGAACTCGCACGTCAGGTGGCCGCCTTCGGACCGGGTAGCCTCGTGCTAATCGACAACGGAGAGTTCGCGCTCTGGCAGATCGATATGGAACTGGCCGAGTCGCACCCGAGCGTCCGCCGCCAGTCGCTGATCGCCGACATTCGCGACGAGGCGCGCATCCGCTCGGTGTTTGAGGCGATCCGTCCAGAACTGGTGTTCCACGCCGCGGCTTTGAAACATGTGCCGATCGTCGAGGACAACCCGTTGGAAGGGCTGCTGACCAACGCGGCCGGCACGCGTCACGTGGCTGACGCCGCGCGTGCCGTGGGCGCATTGGCGATGGTGCTGATTTCCACCGACAAGGCGGTCAATCCAACCAGCGTGATGGGTGCTTCGAAGCGTTTGGCCGAGATGTATTGCCAGGCGCTGGATATCGTCGCGCGTAAAGCCGGTTCGGGTATGCGCTGCATCACGGTGCGGTTCGGCAACGTACTGGGCAGCACCGGATCGGTGGTGCCGCTGTTTCAGCGGCAACTGGCGCGCGGCGGTCCGCTGACCGTCACCCATCCGGATATGCAACGTTATTTCATGACCGTGCGTGAGGCGGTCGGCCTGGTGTTGCAGGCCAATGTATTGGGGGTGGGTGAGGCTCGCCCGCCGTTGGAGCAAGATGGCGGGATTTTCGTGCTGGACATGGGCGAGCCGGTGAAGATCGTCGATCTCGCGCGGCAGATGATCCGGCTGGCGGGTCTCAAGCCGAACGAGGATGTTGAGATTCGCTTTACTGGGCTGCGGCCTGGCGAGAAGCTGTACGAAGAGCTTTTCCATGGCAAAGAGCCGCCGGCGCCAACGGGTCATCCCGGGTTGTTGATGGCACATCCGCGGACGGCCGATCCGGCGATCGTTGGCCGCGCCATCGAGGAAATCGCCACCGCCTGCCGCGGCAATCAGACACGCCTCGCGCTGACGTTGCTCAGCCGGTTGATCCCCGAATTCGAACGCAATTCCGATGGTTCGCAAGCGGATGCCCGCGCCGGAACCGGAGCATGATGTTGCCCCCTGTCGTCACCCCCGAGCCTGACCCGGGGATCTCTCCCATCACCGTGCCGTCACCGATCCCCGGGTCAGGCCCAGGGATGACGATGGGGGGAAAGCGGCTTTCTGCTGAACCGGAGCGTTAAAGCCCATGGCCGTGACAAAATCGTCCGTTCCGTTTCTCGACCTGCCGGCTCAGCAGGCGCGGATCAGGGACGATTTGCGGCGCCGGCTCGACGCGGTCCTGGCGCACTGCCAGTTCATCCTTGGCCCCGAGGTGGCGGAACTGGAAGGCGAACTCGCGCGGTTCTGTGGCGCGAAACATTGCGTGTCGGTCAGCTCCGGCACGGACGCGCTGCAAATTGCCATGATGGCGGAAAACATTGGCCGCGGCGACGCGGTATTCCTGCCGGCATTTACGTATACCGCCACCGCGGAGGTGCCGTTGGTGCTTGGTGCGACACCGGTGTTCGTCGATGTCGATCCACGAACGTTTCAGATCGATCCGGAACATTTGCGGCGGCGCGTCGCCGAGATCAGGGCCGATGGGAAGCGGCGGCCGCGCGCGCTTATCGGTGTGGACTTGTTTGGTCAGCCGGCGGATTGGCCGGCTCTGTCCGCGATCGCGGCGGCCGAAGACTTGTTCACGATCGACGATCTTGCGCAGAGTTTTGGCGCTTCGCTGCACGGACGGATGCTCGGCAGCCATGCCGACGCGACCGCGACGTCGTTCTTCCCCTCCAAACCGCTGGGTGCCTACGGTGACGGCGGCGCGCTGTTCACCGAAAGCGACGACCGCGCCGCGCTTTACCGAAGTCTGCGTACCCATGGCGAGGGCACCACTCGGTACGAGGTGCTGCGTACCGGTATGAACGGGCGTCTGGATTCAATCCAGGCCGCCGTTCTGTTGTCGAAACTGACAGTGTTTCCCGAGGAACTGGTCGCGCGCGAAAAAATCGCCGCGTACTATGACCAGCGGCTTGGCAACGCCGTCACCATTCCCGCCCGCGTTCCCCACAGCACCGCCGCCTGGGCGGTTTATTCCATCTTATTGCCGGAGGGCCTGGATCGTGGCGCGGTCCAGGCCGCGCTGCGTGAAGACGGCGTGCCCACCGCGATCTATTACCCACGCCCGCTGCATCGCCAGCCGGCGTATCGCGAGCACCATGATGGCGCCGCGCTGCCCGTATCCGACCGTCTCGCCGACCGTATTTTGGCGTTGCCAATCCATCCCGACATGGACGACGCGGCGGCCTGTCACGTTTGCGATGCCGTGGTCGCGGCGGTCTCGTCGCTGCCTCGTCACGGCTCTCCGCGGACGTGATTCCGGTGCCGGCATTTCCGTCACCTGCCGGCATGAAAACGAACATGGGGGAAATGGAACCAACCAGAGCGGATCGCATCGGCGTCCTCGCGATTGAGCGACGCAATGAAACCATTGAGAGTGGCACGCGCGCCGGCGATGGCCTGGTCAGTCGTTTCGATCATGCAAATCGCCTTCTATAATCAGGCGAGAATGATGCCGGTGACGGGCGCACGCGGCAATGCCACGTGGTGGTGCGTACTGGGCGTGTTTTGCCTCGTGCTGCTGGCGCCTTTGACGTTGGCCGACGTGCCGCCGTTGTTGGACTATCCCAATCATCTCGCGCGCTTGTTCGTGCTTGCTTTCATCTCGACGGACCCGGTGCTGGCGCGGTTTTATATACCGCATTGGGCGATCATTCCGAATCTCGGGCTCGACCTGACCGTACCCCCGTTGCTGAGGCTGTTTCCGGTTCATCTCGTGGGCCGGATCGTCGTCGGTGTGACGCTCCTGCTCCCGTTTTTTGGTGCTATCGCGTATCACAGGGCGTTGCACGGGCGGAGATCATACTGGCCGTTCACAGGCGCGTTGTTCGCCTACAATGCCGCCCTGTTGCGCGGTTTCCTGAATTTCAACCTTTCGATCGGGGTCGCTCTGCTGCTTGGTGCCGCATGGGCCCGCTGGCGAGAACGGAAGCCGCTGCTCGCGATCATACTTGCCGCCGTGGGTACCGTGGCGCTGTTTTTTTGTCACCTGGTCGGATTGCTGTTTTTCGCGATTCTGGTTGGCGGGCACGAACTCGCTGCTTTCCGGGCGATGTCGTTCAGCCCTCGCGGGATGCTCCGCCGGGCCGCGATCGTGATCGCGATCTTCGCGGCTCCCGCGATTTTGTACGCTGTTTCGGATCTGAGTGAAATGCAAGGAGACGCTCGGTTCCGTACAGTGGCGGGTAAGGCCGGCGCGGCACTGATGCCAGTGATGAATTATTTCTGGCCGCTGGATCTTTTGACCGCTGCCCTTTGCGTTACCGTTCCCGTGGTTTGCCTCGCGGCACGGTGGTGCACCATGAAGTTTGAGGCGGTGGCGGCGACCGTCGTGCTGCTCATTCTGTACATCGCGCTACCTTCTGAATTCAAAGGGACGAACGATCTCGACACACGCTTCATCGTCATGGCGGCATTTATGATCCCGGCTTCTCTCCTGCCCGTCACCCCACCGCGCGGTGCCGCCTGGACGATCGCTGCTTTGTTCCTGGTTTTGTTCAGTTCGCGAATGACAGTCTTGATGACGGTCTGGAACTCCTGGGCAGCCGACCTCACTCGGTTCCGTGCCGTGATCGCCTACGTCCAGCCAGGCGATGTCGTGATGACGGTGCGTGTCCCGCGGCGGGATCAACCAGACATTTGGACCACTGTCGCGACGGCCAGACATTTATCGGACGATACCTTCATTGCCTCCCATCTCCCGGCCCTCTTGCTGATCGAGCGTCGCGCCTGGTGGCCGTTCCTGTTCGACAATGCCTCGCAACAACCGATCCAAACACGCGAGCCCTATCACACGGCGGCTATTCTGGTTGATGAGGCCCGCGACCCGATCGCGTTGCTGATTCACGACACGCCGGAGGTGCGGCCCTTCACTCACGTGCTGGTACTTCGTCCGGACTCGTCGCGGCCCACCCCCGCCGGATTGAAACTGGTGTTCGGGAACGAGGAAGCGGCTCTATATGCGATCGAGCGCGCCGAGGTCAGTCCGCCGCAACCGCCTTCGCCGCGGACTGACCGCTGATCCAGGCGCCCGCCAGGGTGCCGGCGTAAGGCGTGTTGCATGCCTCGCCGGCGAACATCAGATGCCCCTCCGCCAATGGCTCCGCCAACCGGTCGCGCGCGAGGGATTGCCCGGGAACGGCGTAGCAATAGGCGCCGCGAATCCATGGATCGGAATCCCAATGAGTGACCAATGAGCCGCCTCCGGCGAACAGGCGATCCACTCGGCCGCCAAAAATCGCGCGCAGTTCGCCCAGAGCGTAATCAACTGCGGCGGCTTCTCCGGCGCGGGCGAGCTCCCAGGCCGTGCTGCCGCCAATCCAACCTTGTACGTAGTCGCGCCTGAACGGCCAACATTGGAACGGCATCAGCGGCAAGCCGCTTTTCGGCACCTGACGATCGACGGAGCAATGCAACGGCAGATCAAGCCGGTCGGGTCCGTTCGCCCGCAACGCGACTTTCAACGCGAGCCCCATCGGCAAGGCATGAATGCTGTCCTGGATATCGGGTGGCAGCGCGGGCTCAAACATCAATGTGCCCGAGGCGAGAACGCCGGTGGAAACCGTCACGATGCAAGCGCCCGCGGTCAGAGTTCCATCCGAGGTTTCGACCGTGACACGACCTCCGGAGCCACCCCAGCGAACGCGCGTGGCCGGCGTGTTCAGGCGGATGTCCAGGCCCGCGGTCAGGCGCGACGCGACGAAAGCACCGATGCCGCCATCCGCCACCAGGTTGGAACCACCCAAAGCGTTGCGTCGCCAATCGCGGGCGCTGAATCGGTGTGCGTCCACCGCGCAGATGACCGGCCCTTCCCATGCCTCGACGGTCGCCGCCCAGGGATCGCCAGGCAGCGCCTGGGTGACATCGGCGAGGGAGACGTCGCCGCCATCGCGCAATAAAGTGTCGGTCGCGGCCTCGAAACGTTCCCACGCTCCGTCGTAGGAGCGCGCCTCGTCGTCCGTCATGAGACGCGACCCGACATAGGTGCGTTCGGTGCGGATTTCATCCGAGCGCAACAACCTGTCGCCGGCGGCATTGGCAATCGGGACCAGCGGATTGTGCTCCGCGTCGTGGAACCAGACAGCGCCCATGTCGAACCAAACGCCGCCCAGAGACGCCGGATTCGTAGTCCAGGCGCGGCCACCAACGCGGCCGGATGCCTCCAGGATCACGCAGGTCCGTCCGGCGGCCCGAAGCGCGGTTGCCGCGCCCAGGCCGGCTAACCCGGCGCCGATCAACACCACGTCGATGTTTGCATTCATTCCGGAGGCTCCGATCACGGCACCGCGCCATGCGTGCCTGGCAGCATAACCGGTCCGTCGCGCGAGGCCATCAGGCCGCTTGATCGCGGCGAGCGCATCTTCCACCATCGCCGCGCTTCACTCGTTCCAGGAGAACCTTGATGAAAACGCGCGCCGCGGTGGCCCGGAAAGCCGGCGAACCCTTGAGCCTGGAGACCGTCGATCTCGACGGCCCGCGTGAGGGTGAGGTCCTGGTCGAGATCAAGGCGACCGGCATTTGTCATACCGATGAATATACGCTCTCCGGCGCGGATCCCGAGGGATTGTTCCCCGCCATTTTGGGTCACGAGGGCGCCGGCGTGGTGGTCGATGTCGGCCCGAATGTCACGTCGTTGCGGAAGGGCGATCACGTCATTCCGCTCTACACGCCCGAATGCCGGCAGTGCGAATATTGCCTGTCGCGCAAGACCAATCTGTGCGTGGCGATCCGCGCGACCCAGGGCCGCGGCGTGATGCCGGATGGCACCAGCCGGTTTCGCTCCGGGAGCGATACGGTGTTTCACTATATGGGCACTTCGACCTTCGCCAATTTCACCGTGCTGCCGGAGATCGCTCTGGCGAAAATCCGGCCGGACGCGCCATTCGACAAGGTTTGTTATATCGGTTGCGGTGTCACAACGGGTCTCGGTGCCGTGATGAACACCGCGAAAGTCGAGGCTGGCGCGCGGTGTGTCGTGTTTGGACTTGGCGGAATCGGCCTGAACGTCATCCAGGGACTGCGGATGGTCGGCGCGGAACAGATCGTCGGCGTCGACCTGAATCCGCGGCGAAAGGAGATGGCGGAGAAATTCGGCATGACGCATTTCGTCAATCCCGAGGAGGTGCGAGGCGATCTGGTGCCGTACCTCGTGGATCTGACGAAAGGCGGCGCCGACTATAGTTTCGAATGCATCGGCAACGTGAAAGTGATGCGCCAGGCGTTGGAATGCGCGCATCGCGGCTGGGGCAAGTCGATCATCATCGGTGTCGCCGGCGCCGGGCAGGAGATCGCGACGCGGCCGTTCCAGCTTGTCACCGGACGCACCTGGATGGGCACCGCGTTCGGCGGCGCGCGCGGCCGCACCGATGTGCCGCGGATCGTTGATTGGTACATGAACAAAAAGATCAACATCGACGATCTGATCACCCATGTGCTGCCGTTTGAACAAATCAACGAAGGGTTCGAGTTGATGCGATGTGGAGAGTCTATCCGGTCGGTGGTTGTTTACTGACGGCGGTGTGGGGGACGAACCAGACAATTCAAGCATGGTGAGAATCTGGGTAACCAATCCAATACCTCGGTCATGGAACGACGGCTGGATGAAGGATCAGCATCAGCCTTAATGCCGATTGGCAAAGGAACAGAGGCCATGAAACGAATGACGGCGGTCATCTTTGTCGTCTTTGGATTGGGAGGTTGTGTTGGCCAACGCATGAATGACGGCCTTGGCGATCTCGTCGGACAGAACATAAAGGTCGCCGTTGCTAGACTTGGGTATCCGGATGGGCAACGCACAATCCTAGGCGATACCATCTATGTCTGGAGCGCGAGTCACAATACGGTGATGCCTATGACGAGCACAAATTTTGCGACGGGCATGGTTGGTAGAGTTCCATTTTCGGGTGCCACTACGAACACTGACTTCGTCCCAGTGAATCTGAATTGCGCCATTCAGCTAGCTGTCGACCAAAATGGAACCATTAAGAGCTATCAGTGGTCGGGCAACGTGGGTGGCTGCTCACCATATGCGAATGCCCTGAGAGCCGCTCAAAGCGCGCCTTTAGGGACGACCTCCTCATCCAAGAATTTTGGTGGTGAGGACTGGAAGCGGGCAACTACTCTTTGCCGAGAGCGCGCTCACGAGGTTAGCAAATCCGGAAACCAAAGTTTCCCCAACTCATTTAATAGCTGTATGGTTGAGCAAGGATTCTGAAAAGAACTCTGCTCCCAGTGCTTTCGGTGGCAGATCAATCGTAGCCATTGATCATTGATGTGTAGTTTCGTCAAGGTCACTGACCGCTAATCAGAGATTAAGGTGCCGCGGTCAGGCCGCCATCCACCACAAACACGTGACCGGTCATGTAGGATGACGCGACCGACGCCAAAAACACCGCCGGCCCCTGAAGTTCAGATGGTTCGCCCTGGCGAGCCATGGGCGCGCGTCCTGCGACCAGCGCGTTGAAGTTCGGATTTTTGTGGAGCACATCGGTGCCTGGGGCGCCTGTCAACGCACGGGGCTCGAAGGCCAGGCAATTCTTAATCGATGTCCAATCTGTAACCAGATTTAAACCGCGATCGTGATCCCTGGGCGTACTTCGTTCGATCCGACCGGGCCGCGCATCCGCGGCTTGCTTTTTGCTAAATGGCGGGAACTCAAGATGCTTCTGTACGTAACCACATGGTTGCAGTTGAAGGCGGATCGCCGGGCGTTGACCGCCTTGGAATATGGGTTGGTCGGGAGCGTGCTTCTCGCGACCGTCGTCGTGGGCTTCAAATTGCTGGCCAACAGCGCGTCGAGCAAGTTCGGGACCATTGGCGGCAGCCTGTAGCCCAACGGCTCGCTTCGGCTAGGCCGCGCGCCGCGCACTCAGAGCAGCCGGCAACTGGGTGATCGCCTGATCGATCAGGACCGCACCGGCCTCTACGCTCAGACCCTCGGCGATCACCTGACGGGCGGCGACCGTCGCCAGTTCCGCGGCCGCTGTGCGGACCTCATCGACGGCCTGCTTTTGCGCCGCGGCGATCCGGTCCAGCGCCATTTGCTCACGGCGTTTCGCCGATGCTTCCGCTTCGGAGCGCGTCGCTTCGGCCACCCGGGCCGCTTCCACCGCCGCGCCCTCGATCAGAGTCTTCGCATCCGCCTGAGCACGCACTCGCGTGGCCTCGGCTTCCTTAAGCATGGTCTCGGCTTCGGCCTTCAACCGGGCTGCTTCATCCAGTTCCGCCCGCACCGAGGCCGCCCGGGCATCCAGCATGCCGGCCAGTGCGCCCCAGAGCTTCTTCCCGAAAATAATGAAAAACAGGAAGAACGCCAGAACCACCCAGTGCGAGGGTTCGGCGAAGAAGCCTGGCTCTTCGTGCATGCGCGTTTTCCTCTTACGGACCAGCGCCGCGCGCGGCCATGGCGGCATTGATCGCGCCGCTGAGTCTCGCCGGGTCGGGTGCCACACCCGTCAACCGGGTAATGAGCGCGATCGCCGTGTCGGTCGCGACACCCGGGAGAGCGGCCAGCGCCGCGCCACGTGCCGTGGCGATCTGGCCCTCGGCTTCCTTGAGCTGCTTGTCCAGACGGTCATTTAGCGCGGCGGCCTGAACGGCGGCCGCCTGCTTCGAAGACTCAAGCGCGGCGTTGATCGCGGCCTGCGCTTCCGCCCGAGCTTTCGCCGTGGCGTCCGCCGCCGCCTTCGCGCCGGCCGCGGCGCGCTCGTTGGCGTCCTTGGCGCTGTCCAGATCGCCGGCGATTCGTTTCGCCCGAGCCTCCAGCACCGCCTCGACCTTGGGCAACGCGGTGCGCGACGCCAGCACATAGAGGACCACGAAAATCAGCGCGCCCCACGCGACCTGATACGTGGTGAGTTTGTTGCCGAAATCCAGTTGCGGCAGTCCATCGGCCATCGCCGCCCCGGGGGCGGTAACCATGGCGGCGATCAGACCAGCGGCGATCCGGCGGATCCTGGGCATCCTGCTTCCCTCGGAGCCGTTCAGACGAACAGAATGATGAACGCGATCACCAGCGCGTAAAGCGCGACCGCTTCCGTCAAAGCGAACCCGAGAATGGCGAGACCGAACACGCGATCACGCGCCGCCGGGTTGCGCGCCACGCCGGAGATCAGCGCCGCGAAGATGTGGCCGATCCCGACGCCCACGCCGGCCAGCGCGATAATCGCGATACCCGCGCCGATGGCTTTCGCGGAAGCAAGATCCATGTGTCAGTTCCTTTCGTTACGTCCAGTGTGCTCGCACGGCGATCGCCGTCCGGCGGTTCGGAGATTGCGGGAAGATCAGTGCAGATGCACCGCGTCGTGCAGATAGATGCAGGTCAGAATGGCGAAGACATAGGCCTGCAACGAGGCCACCAGGAGTTCGAAGCCGATCAGAACCACGTTCACACTCAGCGACAGGCCGGCCGGCAGCAGATAAATTCCCCCGGCCGTGCCGAGCATCACCACGAACGCGCCAAACACTTCCAGCATCACGTGGCCCGCCATCATGTTGGCGAACAAACGCACCGACAGCGAGATGATCCGCGACAGATACGAAATCACCTCGATCAGAACCATCAGCGGGGTCAGCACGACCGGAATGCCTTGCGGCACGAAATAACTAAAGAAGTGCAGTCCGTGTTCCTTTAGTGCCACAAAGGTGACGAGGCAGAACACGAACAACGACAGAGCGAGGGTGACGGCGATGTGGCTGGTGAAGGTGAACAGCAGCGGGAACACGCCCATCAGATTGCCGAACAGAATGAAAAAGAACAGCGTGAACACGAACGGGAAGAACTTCTTTCCCTCGTGGCCAATCTGTTCGATGCACAACGTCATCACGGTCTCGTAGGCCATTTCGGCGGCGGATTGCAGCCGGCCCGGGATCATCGCCCGCGGGCTCATGCCAACCCACATCAGCAGTAACGTCAGCACGCTGGCGGCGAGCATCATCACGTTGGCATTGCTGAAATGCAGTGTTTCACCGAGATGACCGAACACCGGTGCCAGTTTGAACTGGCTCAGCGCGTCGATGCCACTATGTCCTTCGGCCGCCACCGGCTCACCCCTCGCCTTGGCGCGCGAGCGCGCCGTGCAACTAACCTGACTTCGGCGCGAACACGCGCCACACATTCCACACGCCGGCCGCCCCGCCGACAGGAACGAACGCCGCGGTCAGAATGGGTTTGGTGCCAAACAGCCAGTCGAGCCCGTAGCCGATGGCAACCGCCACGACCAGAGCCGCCACCAGTTCGATCCCCACCCGCAGACCGATCCCCATAGGGGACGCTTCAACGCCTTTCGGGTCGAAACCCGGTGGCGTCGCCGGGCCGTCAAGGCCTCGCCTGCCGCGGGCGGCTTTCAGTCGCTCCTCGAAGGAGCTGTCCGGGCCGCCCGGTTCCTCGCGCATCGCCGCTCCTGCCAAAACCTTGCCCCAAGACCTGGGTCAACAAGGCGGGGGCCGGTAAGCGGGGGCTTGCTACAGGCGGCCCAACAGGGAGTCAAGAAAGCCTGGGCTGGTCTTCCAATGCTTCATACTCAGGCATTGCCGCCATGACCTGAGCCGGCGAGGGGATCGGCGCCACCGCGCCATAGCCGGTGCATTTCAGCGCCGCGGCCACGGCGGCATAACGAGCGGCCGGTTCGGGTGTGTCTCCGGCGAGGATGCGCGCCAGGAACGCGCCGCAAAATGTATCGCCGGCGCCGGTCGCATCAACGGTCCGCACGGGAAGGGCCGGGATTTTGACCCGCGCGTCCGGCGTGGCCAGGTATGCGCCGGCTTCGCCCATCTTGAGCACCACGACGCCGGGACCTAATTTCAAATAGTAATCCAGCATCGCGTCGGGATTGGTGAGGCCGGTAAGCAATTGCACGTCCTCGATCCCCGGGAGCGCGAAATCGACGGCTTCCATCGCCGCCCGCATCACCGCCGCCGCACGTGCCGGAGGCCATAGCCGGGGACGGTAATTCGTGTCGTACGCGATCTTCACGCCGTGACGGCGCGCGGCGTCCATCGCCGCCAATGTCGCGTCACATGCCGTGGTCGAAATCCCCTGACTGATGCCGGAGAGATACAGCATGCGGGCGCGGCCGATCGCTCGGGCCGGCACATCCTCCGGTCCGTACATCGCCGCAACTGAGTTCGCGCGGTAATGCAGAAAATGATGCCCCTCCTGGTCGTGCGTCACGAAATACACGCCAGTCAGATATTTATCCGTGCGCGTCACCGTGCTGGTGTCGATGCCTTCGCGCTCCCACAGCGCCATGAAGCTGTCGCCCGGCATGTCACGGCCCACTCCGGTGATCATCCCCACCTTGGCCCCGTGCCGTGCAGCCGCGATCGCGGCGTTGGAGGTATCGCCGCCGTGCCCCTCAAGGTAATGGCGCGCGCCATTGGGCTGAAGTGGGAGTTGGTTGAACTCCAACATTGGTTCGCCCATGCACAGAAGCTCGGCGCTCAAGGCTGTCGCGTTCCGAGCACGGAACGAGCGACCGCCTGGATCGCGTCGCGATCGCCGGCCTCGATGCGCCGTTCATCGACCAGTGCGCCGCCCATCCCGACGAACGCGGCACCGGCGGCGAGGTAGGTGGCGAAATTCGCTGGCTCCACGCCTCCGGTTGGACAAAACGCGACGCCAGGAAAAACGCTGACCAGGGCTTTGACATGGCCTGGACCACCGACTGACGACGCGGGAAATAGCTTGACCACGTCCGCACCGGCCGCCAGCGCCGCGCGCACCTCGGTTGGCGTCATGGCGCCCAGAATGAGGGCGGCTCCGGCGGAGCGACAGGGTGCGGCGAGCGAGGGATCGACCCAGGGCGAGACGATGAATTTCGCGCCGGCCCGGAGACATGCTTCCGCGGTTGTGGCGTCCGGGACCGTGCCGGCGCCGACCAAAAGCGTCCTGTCTGCCGCGAGGTCGCGGATGAGCGCGGTCGCGTCAGGCACGGTCATTGTGATTTCGAAGATGCGCAATCCGGCTTCGCGCAACCACTCAACTGCCTTGGCGGCGGACTCCGCGGATCGCGTCCGCACGACCGGAATCACCTGCGCGGTGCGGAATCTTTCCAGCAATTCGTGCGGCATCGGGCGGTTCCTCCGCCCGCAGAAGACAAAACGCGCGGGGTCCGCGCAAGAGGCGAAGATTAGCCCTTCTTGGCCAGCACGTCGTCGGCCCATGCCTCAAGCTTCACCGCTTCCGTGCGCAACGTGGTGACGCGCGCGTCGAGCTGACCGAGGCTGTCATGATAGCTCCGCAGGCTGTTGCCCAACTTTCCGGTTACGGTCCGCAAATCGCCGAGGGCCGACTTCCAGGCTGTCATCGCGGCCCTTTGCGCGATCACGGCATTATTGAGGCCGATAAGCGCGCGACTGAGTCTGGCTTCCGCCGCTGTCGGTTCGACAGGCGCTGGTGCCGTCTGAGCGGGCGCGACCGCGCGGGGTGGGAAAGGGACGATTTCGGCGGTCGCGGATTCGGGCATTGGAAACTCCATTGGGGGGCTTCTGATGAAAGTTAATAAAGCATGAAGAGGCGTCTAAAATCTACAACATTTTGCTGTTGCAATGGTATGCAGCGTCGCGGCGGTGGAGCAAACCCTTATATGCGGAGGCACGGCAGGTCTCTGTCTCCGGATTCGATCAGGATCAAGATAGCACATTTCCCACGATCCCCCAGGGGTATAGCAGTCAGTGAATGGAATGGCACCGGTTTGGTTCCTGCGTCGGAATAACATGAACAACATGCGCGAGGCCACACATCGACCTCTGTCATCGCGAGCAAAGCGAAGCAATCTCCCAGTCCCCGCTGATGGAGATTGCTTCGCTTTGCTCGTAATGACAGGGGAAAGAGACGCTGACTCGTGTTTCAGAGATAGTGGGTATTAAGCCTGCGCCAAAGCCGCCAATGGCCGTTGCGGATGCACGAACAGCCACAGTACCGCGCCCGCCACGCCGGCGATCGCGATACTGGCCATCGCGCTTGACCAGCTTCCGGTCCATCGCACCAGCAAAGCGGTCAACATCGGGCCCGCCACGCCGGCCGC